>Ga0123355_10007291_pt1 | contig 16542 bp, 8 predicted proteins | sample TergutEmb28metaG_3_FD_89872 | JGI IMG/M metagenome (GOLD analysis project Ga0123355, IMG submission 89872) | Embiratermes neotenicus P1 segment gut microbial communities from Petit-Saut dam, French Guiana - Emb289 P1 | ecosystem: Host-associated > Arthropoda: Insects > Digestive system > Gut ...
AACCTCCTTTGTGTTCCCGCTGTTGCTAACCTAATTACTAAGACCAGGTTCAAGAAACTGACTGAAAATATTCATTGCAATGACAATACAAAGGCAGTGCCAAGGGGTGAAGCTGGCTACGACCGTCTTCACAAATTGCGGCCGGTAATCGATGCTCTGAATAGCCGCCTGAAAGAAGTGTACAGCCCATCGAGTGTCATGGCAGTCGATGAGAGCATGGTACCATTCAAGGGCCGTTCATCGATGAAGCAGTACATGCCGATGAAATCAGTCAAGCGTGGATAATAAGTTTGCTGCCTAGCTGACTCTAGAACTGAATTTGTTAGCCAGTTTGATATATATTCAGGGAGAAGTGACACGCAGGGTTATTCTTAATTTTCTCTTGGTCACAGGGTGGTGCTGAGCCTGTGTGACACATACATCCACTCCCATAGACTTATCGCGTTCGACAGTATTTTCACTTCATATCAGCTCTTGAAAACTTTGAACGAAAGATGTCTTTATGCCGTGGGTACGGTTAGAGGAAGCAGGAAGGGGCTTCCAGATATTCTCAAGAGAAATGATCGGATGCAGAGCGGAGAATTCATGTTCCGGACTAAAGGATGTGTGGCAGCAATAAAGTGGCAGGACAACAAACCTGTGACAATCCTGTCCACGTACCACAATCCCAAGCATGTTACTTCGATGAAACGGAAGAACAAAGACGGTACATCATCGATTGTTCCTTGCCCCGCCGCAGTTTCACATTACAATTCAATAATGGGAGGAGTAGATCGCTTCGACCAGAGACGAGAAAGATATGCAATTGGGAGGCACTCACTCAAATGGTGGCATCGTCTGCTTTACTTTTCATTGACCTTGCGATTGTGAACAGTTTTATAAAGTGGAACTGCAGCAACGGTGGTCACCGTGACCAAATCTCGTTCCGGCTTGCTCTCGTTAGGCAGCTCACAGTCGGCCGCGAGATAAAAAGGAGGGGCAGACCAGATTTTCTCACAAAAAACAAACCGGGCGTCAGCGGTGTATCTGACGACGTGCGTCTACGAGAAGTAGGGGAAGCATTTGCCAGTTAGAACTACAAGAAGGCGGTGCAGGCAATGCAGCACAAGCAAGCACGAGGCCCGCACAAACATTATGTGCAGCCAATGCAAGGCACCCATGTGTGTTCACCCATGCTTCGAGAAATTCCATCGACAGTAACTCCTGAGTTATAAGAAGGTTTCGAGCATGAAATGAATGTTTCGAGTTTCTCTACAACGTTTATCTGAAACGCTTTTCATTCTAAGAAGAACTGAGAGAGATATGATCATAAACGTATATTGTCTTCATGTAAAATGCCCTTTTTTCTTGTCCGATTTTGATTAAATTTTAATTTTCTCCATAAAGTTTCGAAAAATGCTCAAATATAAAATTTCATTAAAATCCGTCCAGTGGGAGCCGAGTTGTTCCATGCGAACGGACATACGGACGGGCGGTTGGGCAGAGATGAAGAAGCTAACAGTCGCTCTTCGAAATTTTGAAAACACGCCTAAAACACATAAAAATACGTAAAATTAAGTTAAAATATAATTATTCTATCATCAATGACTTTTTTTCAAAAACGCCTACTTTCACCTATCACACGCAGGGTTCAATGGGACAAATACGTCCCACATATTATTTCTTGAAAAAGGAAAACAGAGGAAGAAAATAAAAATACATCCTCGTTTAGCTTTCATTCTAGTTACAGATAACTGCCCAACAACGAAAATTTAAGAAAAAAAAATTAATTCGGTCACGAAAGCGAGCTCCGCTAAAATATGTGCCTCTCAACTTGCCGTGTAGCGCCACTATCGGCCGATTACCTTCCCGTCAAGGCATGCAAAGGTGGGTACGGAATACTTTACTTATTCCATACCCACCTTTTCCTCGAACACCGATTGTGACACATGTTGCCCTACAGTAAAGTGTAAACATATGAAAAAGACCATTTAACATTACGAGTGGTAGGATCAGCAAGAAGGTACAAAACGTCCGTGGAAATAAATATAACAGACCAGTAACCTCGATCTTTGAGTATAATTGCAATTCCTCATTATTACGATTCTTAAAGACATGTGAATTTATTGTGACGAACCTCACCTACAATTATGAATCTGTGGATCGGAGGGACAGTAGTGATGTGGGTTCTCATCCGTGATTTCCGGTACAGGCACCATTTGAACATGGATTACAGTTACATCGATCCGTTACAACTGTTGACTGTCGTACCATCTCTGAGCCGCCAAAAATACTAATATGCTCGTCACGACGGTAGTGACCATTGTGCCCCATGTCGGAACTAATATGACGTGATTAACACGGCGGAAGTTCATTCTTTAAAATAAACTAACTACACAGATAAAAGACAGTCATAATATATGTAACAATGCTTACTGTATAATGTGCAACATATGTCTACTTACAGGTTACTATTTACATTACATAATATTGACCATCAAATCAACTGCCTTCCTACGTTTCTAAATAGACACTACCCGAGTATGACCTACAAACGTAAAAGCAAGTGTTCAGTACATGGATAAGAATTTGTATGTAGCAGTCAGTGACGGTAAAACAACTGTTATGTTATTTTAACCGGGTAAAAAACACATTTGTTTGTAAACTAGAATTTAATTAAACAGCATAAAGGGATGCAAACCCCAAAAAAGGACAAGTTAATTTGTAATTACAATTAAGTAGTATCAAACCGTACCGTAGCACCGTAGTTCCGTGAACACCTACAATATACGAACAAGCTTCTCCAACTTACTACGCACTATTCTGCCCACTATATATTCCACACTGAAGAATTTCCAGTAATTTTTACACTTGTGAGAATCTAACATAAACGATCGTTATATACAATTATTGTACTGCCTGCTGATAGGCCAATAAGGCTCGAAACATGTACGAGTTAGTGGTTTTTACCATATTATTGTAACTACGATACAATTGCGTGCATTTGTTGGCTTGAATTAGAGTAACTGAACAGAACTGAAAATGTGAAAAACCATTTATGCACATTGCGAAGAACAAGGGCCCCAGAGTTGATATTCGAGGAAATTGTTGCTTGGTCACTCCCCAGTTCAAGAAGAAATCCTGAGCGATATTGCATTGTTTAATCTATAATCTGTATACTACAATTTTGACCTCCTGATGATGAGAACATGTGCTCGAAACATGTACAGGCATGAAATAAACTTATTGTAAAACAAATTTTATGCATCAAGTTGGTTAATTAGTAAGATAAAAACACATTGTTTGGTTAACAGTCGCTAGTTTGGAAGTGGATACAAATTCCTGGATGACATATTCTTCTGGAACTGATACATTATTAGAATTTTCGTAATATCTTGACCTGTGGTAGGGCTTATGTAACTTCATCAAATACTTTAAAAGTATCTGTTGACAGTGAATTGGGCCTACATTCTATTGTGCAGGATGCCTCGTTTTTGGTCCTGGGTTTACTGTGGAAATTGCATGTTTATGCGGGAAGACGTGACTGAGGTTTTACCTTGCTGACTGAGGGTTTTCCGTACTTTTTCTCCAGTTGTAAGGCAAACGCCAGGGTACAACTCGCAAAGACGGGACACGGTGCACACTCTTCCCAATAAGGCGATAATTTTTACGCGGTTAGTTCGTCGTTAAGTTTAGTTTGACCACTCTGGGCTCGAATCCCAGAAAGCCTTCTAACCAAAGTTGTTAATTGTGTTGTTCTATGTATTGTTTGTGTGTAAATGTGTACTGTACTACTGCCACCGGGGTCAACCCAATTGCAGTTAACAAATGTACCAAATATCAAATTTCCAAAAAGAAGATTTTTCTGGTAGCACCTTAACTGGGATATAGTGTTTCGTTTGAGGGAGTGATTGAATTTTAAACGTCATTCACATAAACTACAGGTGTCCAGGAACTGCGTGGTCTTGCCGCGAGCATGTTACTTTGTGTCAGTTAATTATCCTTTGTGAAGTATAAAACACGCCATGCTGACAAGGACTACATTCGACACTTTAATCTCGTAAGTACAATATCAACACAAGCAGTATGTAATTAGTGCACGGAATATGGGCCATACAAAATTTCAACTTCAGTTACGCCTACTCATACGTTCCTAGAACAGCTGTTACACAAATTTGCCAATTTTAATAAACTGGAAGATGGTAATAAGATCATAGTTTTTACGGTATTTCGCTATGTACAGAGAAAAAGACAGGCAATGTATGTATAAACGTAGCAATAAGGAGCGTCCATGCAACATTTGTTGCAGTGGAAAACCAGTAAGTAATCCATAACACTGAATAATAAAATAATTTTTATTTTTTGTCACACAAACTAAAGTAGGCAAAACTAATAGCATTTTTTTTTGCGATGAATTAAAAATATATTGTTAGTTTTTTCTATCAGGCAATCTTTGTAAGTGACGCAAGGTTGAAGTTTCAAAACCAAAACTGTATTTACATTATTTTACAGACAGTATATATATATATATATATATATATATACGTATATATCCTAAAAAGTAATAGTGGATGACTTTCTGCTATGCTTTGCCTGTGAAACATCTCTTCTAAGCGTCCAGCAATAATCAGCCAGCATACCGGGATTCCACTTGCCTTGGTACCGCTTTTCCGTGGTAGAAATTTCCTGGTGAAATTGCACTCCGTTCTCGTCGCTGACTGACCCGAGATTTCTGGGAAGATGTCTAAGTGAGAGTCTAAGAAATACGCCTTTTAAGACATATTACACCCTGTAGCTTTTTTGACTGTACAAGATCAGCCACCATATCACGATAGTTTTCTGCCTTATGCCTTATGATCTCCCGGAAAACAGGTAGTGATAGTTTTGAATGATTTCCATGCTGTTTTTTCTACTTCACTTAGCGGGTCTTCAAATTTTACGTTCTGTATTAACTCTCTAACTTGAGGTACAACAAATACCCCTTTTTTGTTTTTAGCATCACCTATCCTGGGAAAAGTATTTTTAAAATACATAAGTCCAACGCTATTTTGATCCATAGTTTTGAGGAATTTTTTAGTCTAAATTTGATTTGCAACGGAGGTAAATAAACTTTTTTATGGTTGATTAATGGAGTGTTTACTACATTTTTCAGACCTTGAATAAGCGACTGCAACTTATCACAACCCAGCGCGGCACACCACTAGCAGTGCAGTGTTCCTCAAGCAGATTTTACTGTTATATTCTTGTCCCTACGTGTCAGTACATATCCGAGCTTTCACAGTCTGGTTGTCTGTGATTGGTCTCACATGACTACTGCCTTTGTAATGATCAAGTTTTATGCCAACACTGTGTTTAAAATATAACAGAGTGCCTCAGCCATTTTCAAAGCTTGCAGCTAGCGTGACGCAAAAAATTACATTCGTTAAACCGTATTTTAAAAAAAATTCTATAGCACAACATCTATGGACGATAGAGTAATTATAATAACATATTTGAAGGCAGAGTGATAAATTAGTTTTCATGTGACAAAAATTATGTGTACCAGTGCAATGCGAGTGCATAAGTTTAGCCTTAAGTATCCAGCATGCACTGCGCATGCGCCATATTATATTGTCGTTTATGGCCTGCCCGGCTGTACAATATATTTCCACAATATCCCAAAAAGCAACATTTTCGAAAACAAAGTTATTGAACATAAAACGAGTATTCTGATTTTATCTACAACTTTTGCTTGAAATAGTTTTCATTCTAAGAAGAAATGAGCGAAACATGATCAAAAATGCATATTGGTCTACACGTGAAGTGCGCGTTATTTTTGTTCGATTTTAATGAAAAAGGAATTTTCGAAAAATACTCAAATATCAAATTTCATGAACATCCGTCTAGTGGGAGCCGAGTTGTTCATGCTGACAGACGGGCACATGGATGGACAGACATGACGAAGCTAATAGTTGCGATTCGCAATTTCGCGAATGCAAGTAGAAAAAGCAAGCTTTTTATATCATAATGCTGTAAGTGGACTTTCCTGTATACGAGTATATGTGAAATTCCCCAATTTTAAACTTACTGATTCTCGCGAGAATTTGTATCACAATTATTCCACTACAGGTCTATCAGTAACAACAAGGCAGATGAACAAAACCGTACGGCGGGAAAACCGACTCTTTTGGTCTGAAATTGTGCATGATTTTAGAGTTTTAAGAATTATGTGACTGGTTAAGGTGATATTTTCGAAGAATGTAGAATAACTAAGACAGCGGCTGTGGAGAGTTTAGTTAGTTTTTGGTCTGAAGGTGATACATTTATGCCAGGCATGTTGAATTTGGTACATACAGATTATAGACATAACTACACATAACACAAACGGATTTTTTAAATCAAAAACTGAAAACATGGTAATGAAAGAAATTTTCCAGGTTAATTCCCACAAACGTCATGTAGACCCGATCAGAATCCCTTGTTACGAACGATTACTAATTACTGCACACAAAACAAAATACAGCACCAACAATAGCAGTATACTGATCGATATGTAGACTTACATGTCTGTAACATGAGGAATCAGGGTTTATATTCGTGATTTCAGGCTTCCGCCGCGAAGTAGCTGAGAACTGCACTCTTCTCTCTTGTTACGCAATGAGTAGTGGTGTGTTATACTCAGATACTTTAAGCAAAGTAACACTGTCTGCATTTGAGTCACTTCGCTACAGGCCGGAAGGCCGCGAGTTCGGTTCTCGATAGGTTCATTGGGATTTTTCGTTGACTTAATCCTGGCGGCCGCACTTTGACCCTGGGATCGACTCAGCCTCTAATAGAAATGAGTACTAGTAATATTTCCTGGGGCGTAAAGGCGTCCGGTGCTTAGGACTGATGACCTTACCACCTTCATGCGCCAGTTGTCCGGAAATCTGGGAGTAACAACCTGCTCGGACCCTCAGGGCCTGCCCAGACCCGCACAGGGATTGCTTCAATACTGTCTGCATATTAAGATATGATTACTTAGTGCTAAAAAAGATTAAAATATTTAGATTCAGTTCAGAAAATTTTTGTCTAAGATTTATAATAACACTGTGAAAGTGCCAAATATATTTGATCTAGTGATACCCAATAACTACAGACCTGTAATCTTTTGCCTGATATTACAAGTCTAACACACTGTTTACAATATTGTGGGAAGTGAAATGAACTGGCTCAGGTTACCATCTCTTAAAAATACTTTGTTTATAGTCTTATCAACTCTGGTGATGGTTGTACGCGATTCTCAACACTTGAAACAACAACAACAACAACAAACATAAAATTGTGGGCACAGATAATTGTAACTTTGCCCTTTGGTTTACGATCTGACGAGTTACAAAAGTATGTTCCGGTAGGTTCCACATTACACTGTATTGTAGCCCAGAATACCGCCACATGAATCGTCACTACTAGCTTGGACTGTAGGTTCTATAACAGAAATTTGTATCCATCAGATACAGTGATTATACCACCACGACTGTTGTTCCAGAGTCTCCATTAAAATATATATACATATATTCATCACGTAAGGTTGATATTAAGGCAGCACATCAGGTGGGAGTCTGGACAATAAAGACGAACTCTCGGTTTTCATATGTGTCGTCTGTTCATGGAAATTTGTGTGCCAGCATTTAAAGTTGGTTTCTTGAAAAGAAAACCCTGGACGGTAACAATTGTTTGCAATAAGTAACATAATTTCGGTAATTGATAAAGACGTCCTGTCCAGGAGGTAAGTGTGTTCATTCAATTAGCACTCTCCAAACCAGCAATAACAACCGTAATCCCAAATGCCTGGCAACCAATAGACAGCACTGACTGTGTAATCCTAGTTTGACCAATGGGAGTGTTTCTTGTGGCATTGCTGCAGGAGGTGGAGACCACAGAAACGGCCTACCTTCCTACACATGATTATGTCGGTAACCTTTACTGTCATCACTATTCATGCCGACCAATGGGATGTGAGTCTCGACGCACCGTTCACCTACACACAATGCTACCAGTCCAGCTTGGCATTAATAAGGAAGGAGGTTGGACATGTAAAAATAGTATTGCACATACTTTTCTAATTACTGAAACAAGATAAAGTGTTTTCTCGGCGGTAAAGAGCAGACAGCGTAAAATTTAGCATTCACGTTAATCTAATTCAGAGGCTAAGAATACATGAAGCTTCGCTCCACTCCCCCTATACGCCTTCACATTGTGCTTATTAGGCACAAAAATAATTTTACCTCATTGAAGTTACCCTGACTTGTTGGCAGTGCTATTGCAGCCACTCTTACATAATACCTGCAGCAGACGAAAATTCATACTTTTCGAAACTTTTCAGTTTCTGCAGCATGCAACAAACCTCTCCTTTTATTCGACATTAAATAATATCTACAGTTGATAAGGAGCACAAAGGCGAAAATTTTAAGCTATGACCAGTAAACGTAGTATAAAGTATACTGAACCTATGTAGATATAAATAGTAAGTTTTCCACAAATATAATGACATATTATAAAAGACCCTTATTATAACAGTAACATTACGTATATGTACTTACAACCGTAAATAATAACTATATATATATATATGTGTGTGTGTAATGAATATATATATATATATATATATATATGTATATGTATGTGTGTATAATAAGAACCAACAGAATGCAAACTTTTCATATTAATGTTTTATTTTAATTATAGTGTCTTCGACATATTTCGAACGTCCAAGTGTCAATCCTCAGGAAGACTTGTACATGCAGTTTTACAGTATTTCTTTCATGTACACATATAAGCAGTCTGGTCGATGGCAGGATGTGCTTGATACTGGTATCAAACACATGATTTCAACTTCCACGTTGCAAGGTGTATTACAGAATGTTATGCCGTGTCCTTTTTGCTGTATGTAGGCAGGCCTTGTAAAAGGCGAGTATTGTCAAAAGTCAGGAAATATTCGCAAGGTGTAACATCTCTGGCGCCTTCGATCTGTTACGGCCCCTAGATTTTAGATTCGTGAGTAATTAAAGAAAACCCTGAAAATGCGAGCACTTCTTACGTTTCACACAGAACTCAGTACAAGAATTCGCTGCAACGTAGTAACATGTTTAGGGCATTTCATAACTGATAGCTTTGTAAAGCTAAGATAATGTACATGGAAAAATTTACCAACGCGCTTTCTCGACTGTCATTTTTCTATCATCGACTGTTTCTTCGGCCTCAGCTCCTACATCACGGAGAAAACATTCTGTCTCATTTATACAGAACAATAACAGCGAGATTTCATAAATATCAACAGGTGTGTTTGCAACTTATTCGCTGGTATTTCGATTTAAAAAACCGCAACGCACAATCAAATTTGCGTAAAAATCTCATGTATAAAATTTCATGAAAATGACTATACCGTCAGTAACGCTGTTCAGTGGGGACAGACCGTAGGACGGACGGGCATGTAACAGCTAAGAATTACTTTTCGCGACTGCTTTGTGACAGCATCTAAGAAAAGCATTGGTAGAACACATGAAATAGACATTTCTGTCTTTCCCGGTTACGGGTTACCTTTTAAGCAAAACAAGTAAGGAAATAAGATTCAATTCGTTGCCCTGTCAGTTGTGAAGAATTAGTTGCCTTCTCTTTATTTCGAGGTCAGCAAGCCTTAAGTAGACCTATAGCCTATTGGGCATGGAATAAGTGTCTAATTTTCCTCTACAACTATTGTTCCCAACATTTTTTTGTTCTGATAAGACAGTTACCAAGTTTCGCTCAACACACATAGCAATGTACGTCGAAAAACTGCAAAAAATAGTCATTTTTCTAAGTTTATACAAATTTATAAAATGTCGATAAAATACAGTAAAACTGTAACAGTAGCGTCCCCTTCGCGTAGTAAGTTGCCTCTTCCTTACAGATATTACAGCACACTACAGCAACTTTTTATGAAGAATGTCAGATAGGGAGCAAAATCGTGAAGCTTCTCGTCATGTAATTATTTATATGGACCTCATATTTCGAATGGTTAAATTCGTTACTCCGCTTTGCGACGTGCAGCAATCCAAGGTTCAAATAACTGTACATTCTGTCATCCGTACTACCGGTATTTTGGCGATAAAAATATTGGTTTTTACAAAACGAAGTAACGAATCACTGGAACTTGTTCTACCGAGCATTAATCTCAAAAGCTTTAAAATAAACACTTTTACGTTTCCCTCGTACTGGCTACATTTTCGCCAACATTTCAAAAACATGCTTCCAATAACGCCTTACAGTGCGGCAACTTCTCTAACATACCTGCATTGCAGGTAGTCTAAATAAAGCCAGGTACACTGGGCGATACTTGTGACGTATGGATGGCAAAAGGCAGCACACTTCGTTCTAGTGAGAATTAAAACATTACCTGAAATATGACATTTTATTAAAATCATGAATCAATTTAGTCTACGCCAACGAAGTCTGACAAACACGCGGAGATTCGTTCAAAACTGAGAAATAACAGAAGAATTGTATCTTATGTTTATTGGACCGTGCATCATCTTCATAGTTGAGTAAAGAGAGACCAACTTGATGTCACTTGCTTTATTATTTCTTTATTTAGTGCTCAACATGTTTCGGATATTAATACATCCATCCTCAGGAGCTTGCGACCTATTTGTTGAGTTATTTCATGGGTTGTATTGACCTGGTTCGATGTATGTTGGTGTTACGTTGTGGTTTGGCTGTGGTGGTGTGGTATCCGTATTCAGGCTGAGGCACTGGTGCCTCAGCCTGCATACGGATACCAACACACATCCAACCAGAGCAACACAACCCATGAAATAACTCAACAAATAAGTCGCAAGAACGGTCGTTTGTCCAAAATTATAAAAACGCATTCTCAAAACAAACAATAAAAGTGCAGACACTTTTCAACAAGTATTGCAGAAGGCAATCGTGTACAAATACCCCATTTCTGAATTCATTCAGTGTAACCGCACACACTGATACGTCATTTCTTTTTGTGGCGCTGCGGCCCAACGCGAGCCATGGCCTCCTCATTCATATGTTTCTAGATCACACACAACGACGCACCACAGTCGGTAGGAATCCTCTGGACGAGTGATCAGTTCTTAGCAGAGGCCACTACCTGACAACACACAACACTCACAATAGACAGACATCCATGACCCCAGCGTGATTCGAGCCCACGATCTCAGCAGCCGAACGGCCGTAGACCTACGCCTTAGACCGCGCGGCCACTGGGACCGGCTGTTGCTACGTCATTGCTCGCTCACCATCGTGCTGGGACCATTGACAATAACACTATAATACTCTCTGTATAGTGTGTGTTCGTATGGCCGCAGGTCCGTTGCAAGTGTCATGAAAGCCAACCAGATGATAAAAAAGATAGTTCTTCAAGTAATAAAATAACAGCACAGTTGCTATTCTACGCGTGTGAAAGACGACAGCATTCAAACGCCGATTTTCCCCCCACAAAATATACGTATGCATACCCTACGATTCTCAGAATTGGTATAGATTTTTTTTCCTGTAACAACTTTCTTCGTAATGGAAATGAAGTGTATTTTCTGTGAGGGAGGAACTTTTATTTTGTTATTTTAACAGTGGTGGAGCGACTGCAGAGATTCTTGAGGGTTGCGTGTGAATTGCGGATGGGTGATGAACTGGTGGATATAGAAATGAAGCTGTGCAGGTTCATTGCTAAGTATCATTTAGAATACTGTACACAGGATTGAAACATGGCAGTTTCAGAATTTCGTACCCTTTGTAACGTGCTAAATCTTACGGTAAGGAGCCTCGCGCCCAACACAACATACAAGCCCACCCCTGGCTGGGCGGAGAAAGTAACATAATAAATAGTTCCATTATTTGTACGCACTCAGTGTTCTGACGCGTAAAGAGATCAAATAAAGAGGGGGAGACGAGTGGCTCATATGGCAAGTACGAGTGAGAACACAAATGAGAAGAGGATTTTGATGGCTAAGCCTACGGATATGAGATCATTCTGCAACCCTAGGCTAGTGCGAGGATAATATTAAAAGAATCTCAAAGAAAGAGGGTGGAATGCATTTGTTTGGCTTAAGACAGGGCTGACTGGCCGGCTGTTGTAAATATAGTAAGGAGTCTTTGGGGTCCACAAAGTGAAGGGATTTTTTTACTAGCTTAGGAACTATGAGCTTCTCAATAATGACTACCGTCCACCGAATTAGGTCGCCTCAAACTAGGAGTTGTGGATATAGTCTTCGAAAGACACAGGAATAATTTTTGGTAATGTTTGCTACCCGTGACGTTCATTTGTTTCAGTATTCAGGTTCTATCATGGTGGTGAGAGAAGAGGAGTTTCGATTTGGGTGGGGAGACACAAGAGGAATGAGCAACCTGAGTGGCGCTTCAGTGAGCCCGCACGTGGGAACAGGTACACATGTGCTGGGGTCCACCTTCCGTTGTTTCGTGTTTTTGTAGTGTTACAATGTGTTGGAATAGACAGTGTAAGCTAAAGCAGAATTACGAACATTATAATTTCTTTTATCGAGAGAAACTATAGATATTTTCATCTTATCACCAAAGTGTATGTGCGTTGTGATTCATATTTATAGAGTGTGTGCGGTTTATAGTGTCAGTGACGCAGATTTCGTGCGAAGAAATCCAATTTTCAGAGTCCGTATTTTGTTTGTGTTGTGTGTTTATTGTACATAATGTCAGCCCTTATATAGAACCGAGTTCTGGAAAATGTTATTTAATTGCGCAAGAAAATTATGACAGTTTAGAAACGCAGTAAAATAGTTTGTAATGCATCAGGTAACATGCCCAACAAACATGGTTTATTTGCCATCAGTACCACACAAATAAATTGAAGAGTATAGCGTTCAGTCCTTAGCAATATTCAGGCTTCTATCTTTCTATATATATCTACTGCATACATAGTGGTATTGTGCGTTATGACAGCACGAAGTTGGTAGCAACAGTAGAGGGATTATTTTCCTCCAAAACCGCCCTAACACAGCTTACAAAACGGTGTCGTCGAAAATACGAGTTTTCACCGCTTTGAAGCACTTTAAGTCTTATATCCTTAACAATAATATCACTCGCTTTTCTTCTTATTTTTCGTATCTTAGGAAAGCAGATTCTATTAAAAAACATTACTATCTTATTTAACGTCACAGCGATCTCATCCGTATGATTTAACAATGTCGAGAGGAGGGCATGGGTAATATCATTCCGAAAGAGAAAAAGTGGTCATTGTTTCTTAAGGGAAGGAGTCAGAATTATCTTCAGGCATGAACCCGATACTTACACGGACAAGATCTAAGCGGCGATCGTGCCCACAGCGAGTGCAGCCTTCTTCGACTAGTTCTATGGTTCGTAAATAAGGCCTACAATGCCAATGAAGTGAGTTATGTTGCCGACACGAAGCTATTTTGCGTGTCTCGAACCAGAATATGTGTGCAATATACTCGTAAAAAGACAGATACCAAAGGTCTGGGTTACCTCTGTGGTTTGTTGTTTGGGTGGCTCTATGTTGTTATGTTACACCTGTACATCCCGAATAAGGTAGAGCTAAATTATCTGACGTATCTGCTAACTCCGATGGTGGTGGATATCGAGGACACGTCTGACTGTATGAAAAGGACAGGATCGTAGTGCAAATCTAGCAGGTATCGTGAAGAATGAGGTTGACCCACCGATACTGTGTTAGGGGAGAGTCGCATAGCTTTCAGAAGCCCACGTAGCAATTCGGAAACTTAAGAAAAATTCATCAAAATGCTTAACGAACCCTCTAAATTATAGCATAAACTGTGTACCACCAGCTTCAACATTTTAAACACGGAGTCTACCTATAAATTTGGTTAATTGTCAGAACAAATAGAGATTATATTTTAAAGTATTAAGCTGTCTGTTGGGTCTTTAACGTGTTTTCCCCAAGCAGAAACTAAGATTTCTATAGTTTGTTTAAATCGGGTTCAGGACTTAGATCCTTAAGCATTACGCAGTGGAAATACATGTGGTGTAAGATATCTTAACGTCGGCAGTTAAGATACTTTCAGTTAAGTGGTGACTTCCACGTCTCTGCTTTTCCTTAGCCTCAGCACTAGATAAACGTTAAGCGATTAAGACGGTATCCGTGCCCCTTTATTCCCGCAGAAACAGTTAGGCAAAGGACTGAATGGGCACCGAGAAGATCTGCAGTGTCGTGACACTCACAGCACAATGAAGCCCAGTTTGGTGTGAATCATATTTAAGTAAGGAGTTCCTACTGCACACAGAACACACTGGTTTTTATTGCACGGGTCGACTGGTTATTGTCCTATTGGGAATAAACTGCCAATTGCTGTGATAATCACAAGAAAAAACACAAACAAGGCGTGCGTTCAGAACTGAAAGTTTTGCAATGCTGCGTTACGTGCTACATATAAAAACCACCGTCCTTGAAAAGATGCCCCGCACAAAAGTAATCCAAGGATTACATTTAACGGCAAGGACGACGATCTACTGTTAGTGGCTTTTAAATGAACTAAATAATCCATTTTAAAATTAATTTATATATAAATTTGATACGAAACTTCATTTCCTACCTGACAGACAACGCAGTCAGTCTGCATTACAAAGACGAATTGGTTAAAGGTATTTAGGGAAATTATCTTTACCTTTTGTAAGATCTTATCAAAGACATAAATATATTGGGTTACAAAAAGCAGATATAACTAGTGTTACAGTAGGTGGAACATGTAGTTGTCATTGGGCTTTAATTATATCACACACTGTGTAAGTGTTAATCAGAGGAAATCAGTTATTGTTTATTCTGTCAGTTGTCAGTCCGAGATACCGTTTCTTCTGGTAAAAAAAAAGAATTGATAGTTTATTCAATTACACACACCAACACATGCACACACACACATATATATAATTTAAGAAGTCTAAAATTTACATTACAACATTTAAAACGCTCCTACGTAGGTTATTCGGAAAATAAGTACCGTCTGCTCATATCTCTCGCGCATCCTCGAGACTGTCACTTTGCGCATATGCAGTGATTTTCTGTATCAATTGAGAAGCCACAGACGCCATTTCGTGAAATTCATGTTATGTTTATGTTTGTTCCTGTGCTTTAAACATGTTTAAGACAACTGATGGGGCCGCCGACTGTGAAACACGGTCCGTAATTCGTTTTTGAACTCTAGGAATAAGCTACCGAGTGAGATTCATCACCAGATCTGTCAATTGTATGGTGAAAATGCGATGAGTGATGGCATGGTTAGGAAATGGGTTCAGGTGTTCAATGAAGGACGAGAGAACGTGCACGATGAAGCGCGAAGTGGGCGTCCATCTTTGGTGAATGATGATTTGGTGCGTAAGGTCAACGAAGGAGTGCGTGACGACAGACGTTGCACAATTTCTGATCTGTCCCTCCACTTTCCTCAAATTTCGAAGACTCTACTCTATGACCTTGTCGGTAGTCATTTGGGTTGTCGGCGGCCGCATTCTATGAGGAGGGTATAGAAAACTTTGTGCCCCGCTAAGATAAGTGCCTCAATAATGGCTGCGAATATGTGGAAAAATGGCTTGAAGAATGTAAAATCTGACAACAATAAAACTTTACACGAAACCTTACTCGATTTGTTTACAGCGAAACGGTACTTACTTTCTGAATAAGCCTCGTACATGCCAGACTAACGCTGCACAGCATACGACGCACAACCATAACCAGGCTCATTCTAAACAGCGTACGACTCACACACAAAAACACGATATGCTACCAAAGCACCAAAGTTAACATAAGGAAAAAGTCAATGAATGTTTTAAATTATAACTTTAGCAAGGAACATTGTAAGATCACTGAGGATGATCGTGTGATCGAAACATGTAGGAGCGCTTTAAATGTTTTAATGTAAATTTTAGACTTCTTAAATAATATATATATAGTGTGTGTGTGTGTGTGTGTGTGCATGTGTTGGTGTGTGTGTGTAATTAAATAAGCTACAGAATGCACAGTGAAACGATAAAAAAATAAAATAAGAATTGATAGCATTTTAAACAAAATTCTGAGACAAATATTCAAAACTGTGGTAGATGACCTAATAAGGCAGCTGAGGGAACTAGGCATGTATGACCCCCAGTAACAAGTACCACACATATTTCATACCACTGGTTTATGCGTTGTACTGGAATCTTGTCTTACGTAAATGACATTTGAACCATTATCCATTTAAAGAAATTGAGATATTGGCGTGTGAAAGTGATAATCAACAGCCATTTGGACAGGTGTTTGATATGGCTACCAACAGCAAGACTTACGCCTGAAATCAGACATAAGATTCGCACGTTCCTCTCATCAAGTTAGGCTGCACTAGTGCGCTACCTTGAAAGTTAATATACAGTGATGCCTCGGCTAACGAAGATAATTCGTTCCGGAATCACATTCGTTAGCCGAAATCTTCGTTAACCGAAACGTGACTTCCCGTAGGTTTCTATAGAAAATCGTTTAATTCATTCTGGATGCTACCCACTATTTAAAGATAAGTTTTATAAAATAGTAAAAAGCACACTATAAAAGGGCAAAAACTCACCAAA
>Ga0123355_10007293_pt1 | contig 16541 bp, 8 predicted proteins | sample TergutEmb28metaG_3_FD_89872 | JGI IMG/M metagenome (GOLD analysis project Ga0123355, IMG submission 89872) | Embiratermes neotenicus P1 segment gut microbial communities from Petit-Saut dam, French Guiana - Emb289 P1 | ecosystem: Host-associated > Arthropoda: Insects > Digestive system > Gut ...
AACCAAAGAGTCGTGATAATAAGGGACAGGACAATAAGGCCAATCAGCCAGCCATAAGGCTTGCGCAGCGTACCATCATCCGAAGGATTCAGGTGCTCGTTATTGCCTCCGTAACGCATGCGCCTGCGTCCACCTGGACGACGTGCGCGCGTTGAACCACTTGCCTTATTGCGCAAGTAAGAGCCAGGTCTTCCGAATCCTTTAGAGGTAAGTGGGCTCACGTCTGTCTAGCCTATCTGTGCTTCTAGTTTGTTTATTTGCCTAGGCGAAATTCATCAGGGTCGCCTAGCGCGTTCCCTGAAGAACCTTCTTCAATACGTCAATTTCTTCCAATGCATGTGCTGAACCCATTACTACGTTAGTCAGTGCAGTTTCTGACACATGAACTGGCATAGAGGTCTCGTAGCGCAGGCGGTCATCGAGTCCACGTAGCAGTGCTCCACCACCAGTAAGAACAATACCGAATTCCATCAGGTCACTTGCGAGTTCTGGCGGAGTACGTTCTAGAGTACGCTTTACTGCATTAATAATGTCGAGAATGGGACCTTCTAGTGCGTCACGAATTTCTTCTGATTCCATGATAACGGGGCGCGGAATACCTGTCGCTAAGTCCAAGCCACGAATTTCAACGTCAATCTCTTCTTCCAGCGGCCAGGCAGAACCAATCTCTATCTTTAATTCTTCTGCGGTACGCTCACCGATTGCAACATTATAGGTGCGCCTTACATAGTTGATAATCGCCTCATCGAATTCATCCCCTGCGGTACGGCTTGACTCAGAGGCGACAATACCACCCAATGAAACAACAGCAACTTCTGTTGTTCCACCACCAATATCTACTACCATCGATCCCGTAGGTTCTTGAATGGGGAGTCCTGCTCCAATAGCTGCTGCCATAGGCTCTTCAATAAGATATGCTTGACGCGCGCCTGCCGTCATAGTTGCTTCAAAAACAGCACGCTTCTCAACTTCAGTTACCCCTGAAGGAATACATACAACAACACGGGGCTTCGATTGCCATAAGAACTTTTTGTCACGAACCTTATTGATGAAGTAACGAAGCATAGCCTCTGTCACATTAAAGTCTGCAATAACACCATCGCGCAAAGGACGGATAGCAGAAATACTTGAGGGAGTACGTCCAATCATGCGCTTTGCCTCAACACCAACAGCTAGAACACGTCCGCTGTCTTGTTCAATGGCAACTACGCTGGGCTCAACTAGCTGAATACCGCGTCCGCGAACAGATACCAGCGTATTAGCTGTACCCAAGTCAACTGCAATATCACTGGCACTAAGACCCAGTATTTCTTTAAAAAAGGACAAGTCGGAAGCTCCCTTCAGAAATTCACAATACCCTTAAGTATAACGAACTGCAAGAACACAGGAAAGAGTCTAGCGCACCGTAAACAAGCTGTGGGGAAACTATTGCTGCGGATATTGAGTGTCTGGCGTGTTCTAAGGTCCGATTAGGGCTTCGGCGAATTCTCTAGGATTAAAGGGGCGCAAATCTTCTATGGATTCTCCTACCCCTATGCGCACTATGGGCACTTTCAATTCGCGGGCTATTGATACGGCTATGCCGCCCTTTGCCGTACCATCTAGCTTTGTCAGGATGAGTGCGTCCACTGACAATAGCTTATTGAATTCTCTGGCCTGCACTAAGCCGTTTTGACCCGTGGTTGCATCTATTACTAACACGGTGAAGGTTGGGGCTATGCTTTTCTCGCGCGTTACACGCTGAACCTTTTCGAGCTCTCTCATAAGGTCTGGGGACGTATGTAGGCGACCCGCGGTATCAATCAGTGCAAGGTCTGCACCCATCTCTTGTGCTGCCTCTACAGTGGCGTAAGACACGCTGGCTGGATCGGTTCCTCTGTCGCGTCGCACGATGTCTACATTTGCACGCTCTGCCCAAATATCTAGCTGTTCTGCGGCAGCCGCACGAAAGGTATCAGCACTGCCCAAAATCACACTGCGACCTTCATCTACCGCCTGCTTTGCCAGTTTACCTGTGCTTGTAGTCTTACCTGTACCATTGATGCCAACCATAAGAATGGTCACGGGGCTAAACTGGAAGGGGTCACCAGATGTTTCGAATTCGCCTGCAATGATTTCGATAAGCAGTTCACGTACGCCGTCCATATCGCCCACGGCGCGCACGGCAACTTGTTCACGCAACTTCTCAACAATGTCCATAGTGGACTCAAAGCCGAAGTCTGCTGAAATTAAAGTTTCTTCCAGATCCTCATAGAAATCATCATCAATCTCGACAACACGACCCATCAGGGTATTGAGCTGTCCGCCCAGTCTCTCACGACTCTTGGCCAAGCCTGAAGACAAACGATCTTTCCAACTACGATTAGTACTCATGGCTTCCTATTCTTTCTTATTGGATTGAGGGACTTGAGGTGCATGCATAAGTGTTCTGGTTGAACGGTGAAGCGTGCTATGCACGTGAACCTTCAAGCGGGGCACTTAGGCGCGTACCTCAAGGCTCTTGATAGCTTGGTCTAGGTGCTGACTGACTAATTTCGACACACCATCTGCCTGCATTGATACTCCATACAGAGTATCTGCCATCTCCATAGTGCGACGTTGATGCGTAACTATCAAGAACTGTGTATCTTTGCGCATGCTGTTAATGAAGGCTACAAAACGACGCAGATTGCTATCATCTAGGGCCGCCTCAACCTCATCTAGGATATAGAAAGGACAGGGGCGACTACGACTGAGCGCAAAGAGCATCGCAAGTGCTGTCAATGCCTGCTCTCCGCCTGACAGCAGCGACATCTTCTTCAGACGCTTCCCGCGTGGCTGAACATAGAAGTCCACCCCTGTTTCGTCAGGATTGTCAGGATCAGTCATTAGCAGCTGAGCACGTCCACCTGGAAATAGCACCGAAAAGATATCTTGGAAATGCTTGTCGACTTCCTCGAAGGTAAGCAAGAATCGTTCCTTCATCTTGCGGTCAATAGCTGCTACCACCTTGTTAAGGGCGCTTGCCGCAGCCTTTAAGTCAGCAATCTGTCCGTGCATAAACTCGCTACGCGCTTTTAGCGCTTCAAATTCTTCATGCGCCACAGGATTAATTGCACCTAACTTGCCTAAGCGCTTGCGCAAAGCAAAAGCTTTATCTTCTGTGGCATGACGGTCTTCTACTGCAGGCAAAGTTAACGCCATCTCTAGAGGGGTATGATGTTCCTCTATAACAGTGCGTACTGCCTGGTTAACTTTGATTTCACACTGGCCCTTACTTACGCGAATCTCGCTTAGCACTGCTAGGCGCTCTTCGACTATGGCAGCTGTCTTGCGGACAGCGTCCTGGGCATCTGATACAGTCTTTCGTAACGTAGCACTATCAGCCTGTTCGAAGTTTGCACGATCGCGCAACATGATGCCCCACTGATGGGCGCGCTCTAACAGATGAGTAAAGTCTTCATGCAGGGGCGTCAATCTGTCGCGCAGTAACTCCAGGGCAATCTCAAGCTGCTTGCTTGTTGTTATCGTTAGTTCTAGCTGTTCGACCTCAGCAGATACCTGGGTTAGGCGGGTACGTAGCTGACTAATGCGCTCACTAGTCGTAGCAATGTCTACCTGGCAGTCATTGGTGACCTTGTTGGCACCCATTTCTTCCATAAATAAAGTCTCACGTTGGCTGGTTGCCTTTTCTTGAGCCTCTGTCAGTTGTGCAAGTCGCTGCTCAGAAGTTTCGCGCTCTTCATCAAGCTCGATAAGGCGTGGCTCATGAATACCAATCTCACGCTCTATGCCCTTTAGCTTGCGCTCTGCATCAATCTGTTCGCGATCTTGTTTTGCAATCTGGGCTTCAAGGCGACCAATTTCTGCTCGCAAGGAATCATGTTCACCCGCAATAGCAGCACCCTTTTGATTAAGGTCTAGGGCATCTGATTGGGCTAACTTCAAGGCATCCTCTGCTAAGGCCACTTCACCCTCTGCATTTGCAACAGCTTGGTCAAGTCCGTCCATGCCATCACGCAGCTCTACTTCACGGCGCTTTCTTGCAAGCACACTGGCATTTACAGCACCCTCTGCTCCGGCTGTTGCTTCATGATTCGTCACAGGTGAGAGCACTAGCTTGCCACTAGGCCAAACTACTGAACCGTCTGCTGTCACAAAGCGATAGCTGGGGTTTTTCTCTGCTGCTGCAATTGCCTCTGGAAGTGTATTCACTAAGTAAATGTCACCCAGCAGGGATTCCACGGCAGGAACAAAACGTTCCTCTATCATCAAAGCATCCATCAGAGCTTTGCCACTACTGGGTTTTGCAGCATCTTCCTTTTGCTTAGATGCGCTTTTTGCCCCGCCTTGTATATCTCCGCGTGCCTGGCAGGTCAAGGGAATAATCGATATTTCTGCGCGTGGTGTACCCGTTTTATCGAGCAAGTTGCCTAGCTCAATAGCCGCCTGCCAGTCTTCTACAAAGACGGCATTTACATCGCTGCCTAATAAGGTTTCTACAAAAGGTTCTGTCAGACCTGAGTCTGATTTTACACGCACATGATTAACAATGGGTCCCAGATAACCCTCTGGCTTTTCTGTCAAGCTAGCAAGGCTCGTTAAGGCAGGTGATGCAGATTCAAAGGCACGGTCAATCTCTTCAATTGCCTGCAGTTCTGCACGCGCGGCAAAGAGGGCTTCTCGGGCAGTTTCTGCATCGCGCCTACGAGACTCAACCACACGAACACGCTTATCAACATCAGCAGAGGCCAGAGTACGTTCACGCTGACTGAGTGTCCACTCTGCCTCTAAGGTATCGAAGCGTGTTCTGCGTGAACCCAAGGTATCACGCAAGCTTGCCGCTTCTTGTTCCAGTCCTTCACAGCGCTCACCCAATAGGTCTCGTTGCGTCAACAAAGATGCTAGAGCCTGGTCACTCTTCAACATGCGTTCATTGCAGTCTTTAACCTGAGCAGATGCCTGTCGTACTTCTGTCACAAGCTGGGATAGTTGCATATCAGCTTCTACACGGGCACGTTTTGCTGCTTCAGAGCTACGGCGCGCTTCTGCCAGTTGCTGATAGAGAACTTCTAGTTTTGTATCAGCCTCTGCGCGCTCACTGGCTAGACTATCGCGTGTTTCACGCGCCTGACCAACGCGCTTTTCAGCAGCATGCATGGTTTGGCGCAATTCTGAGAAGCGCGATACTAGATTCTTGCCCTTTTCATCAAGGAGAAGCTTGCCACCCTCTAAACGTTCTACAATTTTTTCACAACGACGACGCTGTTCGCCGATATCGCCTACAAAAAGTCCTTTTTCTTCCAGCATGTGCTGTAGTTTTTCAAGTTCTTTCTGACGTTCACTATGGTCGAAGCGCGCAAGTTCAAGGGCTGCGTCTGCCTCTTTCTCACGCTTTGCAACTTGCTCAAATTCTGCTTGTAGCACACGCAAGTCATCTACTGCCAGTGCCACCTCAACTTCACGCAGTTCACGGCTCAAGTCTGCATGCTTTACAGCTTTGCTTGCCTGACGCTCTAGAGGTCGCAATTGGCGGTCAATCTCTGTTGCAATATCACTGGCACGCGACAGGTGACCATCGAGCCCCTTTAGCTTGCGCAGTGCGCGCTCTTTACGCTTTTTGTGTTTTAAGACGCCTGCAGCCTCTTCAATTAGGGCGCGGCGTACTTCGGGGCGTGCATCCAGAACTTCGGCTAGACGTCCCTGACTAATGATTGAATGAGCTTCTCGCCCCAAACCGCTGTCATGTAGCAGATCTAAGATGTCCATTAAACGTGTGGGGCTTTGATTGATAAGATATTCGCTCTCGCCACTGCGATACATGCGGCGTGTAATGGTTATCTCACTAAACTCAAGTGGCAGGTAGCCGTCACTGTTGTCCAGCACTAGGTCAACTTCTGCAACACCCACAGCTTGACGTGCACTAGAACCTGCGAAGATGACATCTTCCATAGACTGACCACGCAAAGACTTTGCGCTTTGCTCTCCCAGCACCCAAAGAACAGCATCAGTGATGTTACTTTTACCTGATCCGTTTGGTCCCACGACACAGGTGACTCCTGGCTGCAAAGCCAGAAGACTGCGGTCTGCGAAAGACTTGAATCCCTTTAATTTGAGCGATTTTAAATACACAGAACTATGTTCCGATTATATTCCCTTAAATGTCATCATAACCCTCAAAGTTTAGCACATGACCGTGCCAAGAAAAACAGCGTGCCTCCCTCTGTTTTCAAAAGGGAAAGCACGCTGTTGCTAAGGCTCTCTATAACGATTAAGCGACTGGTCTCTACTCGTCTTCTTTAGCGAAAGTCTTGCCGCCTACTATAGCCTCCATTACTTGCTGGCGCAGGTCACCCATGGCACCTGGAGTTCCGTTAAGCATGATAGTAGAAGTCTTACCGTGCTCTCCTAGACGTTGGAGTGTATCCATGTACTGGTTTAGCATAAGCAGGTTCAGAACTTCTTGTTCGTCCATGCCATGTTCTTCCAGTTGCTTAAACGATGCTGCCAGACCGTCTACAATGGCTTGACGTTGATCTGCAATACCCTTACCTTCGAGCTTTTGGCGCTCTGCTTCACCTTGCGCACGCGTTACTACCTTGATACGGTCAGCTTCTGCTATTTCCTGTGCTGCAATACGCTGACGCTGGGCAGCATTAATGTTGTTCATGGCATCTTTTACATCACGCGCTGGGTCAATACCCGTAATAAGTGTATTTACAATGATGATACCAAAGCCCTGCATACCATCTGCAAGGTTCTTTTGTACTGTACGAGCAACGTCATCTTTTCTCTCAAAGATTTGGTCCAAGTCCATCTGTGGCAAGGCACTACGAATTGCATCTGCGATGTAGGCTTGAATCTGACGCTCTGGATCTGACAGTTCGTAGTAGGCCTGTGCAGTCTGCTGCGGATCAATACGATACTGCGTAGATACTTGGGCTGTTACAAATACATTGTCCTTTGACTTTGTATCAAGATCAGCATCCAGTGACTGAACACGCAGATTTAAGGTTGCAACCACGCGGTCCAAAACAGGAATACGCAAACTAAAGCCTGGCTGCGCAATGCGGTGAAACTTACCTAGACGCTCAACAATCTTTACTGTTTGCTGACTGGTAATAACAATACCTGCATAAATAATGCTTCCTGTAACAACCAGCAGAACTACAAAGGCGATTAAGACAATATCTCCCATATTTTCCATACTTTCCTCCTCTATATTTCGGCTTAGAATTTCTATGGTGCCTGGACAGGGCACCTTTTTAGTATACGGTACTAGTAGCGTAAAATCCCTAATACAACATAGCGAGCATCATCAAAGTCATATTCACAAGTCGATAGGGCAAGGATACGGTCTCCTTCTTCCCAGCGAACATCACTGCTGAAGGTAGTTCTTCCTGCTCCAAATTCAAGCAACTCTGGAACATTTTCCTCAAACATAAAAGCACGCAAGCGCCATTCGCCTTCTGCCACCACAAATCCATACATTAAATCGACTCGATAGTTGCCCTGAGGCGTGTAAAGAAACATGACGGGATAATCTTCGAAAAACGACTGTTCACGATAGTGGTTCAAGGTGCCAAACATTGCCCCTGATCTCATGTGGTGTCCATAGATAACACTTAAATCGTCAGAAAAATCTGGGCTATGGTTAAAGTCGAGGAAAATAGAGCCGTTGTTATTAGGAGTCCCGTCTGGCAGGTGATAGAGAAAAAACACATAGTCGTCAGCGCGCATAATAGGATAGTCAATAGACGTTCCAGGGGAATATATCCATCCTATAATGTCTTCACTAACCGAAGCATGTAGTTCATCCCAATCAATATCTCTAGGAGGGATCCCCAGCTCTACATCACGATCCGTAGCTTCACCACCAGAAATGGCAAGGTCACGAATCGCATCAAAGGTCTCATTGCCCTCAGCAGTAACTTGGTGAATCTGGTAATACTCATAACCAGACCAGCCCAAAACACCCAGTGCAACAATCAATAAAATCCAAAGTGAAACTCTCTTCATCATGCGACTAAGTATAACAAAGGAAAGGCAGACTGGAAGCTATGGAGTATTTATTGTCTTTAAGCAAAACCTTTCTAATTCTTTGCGCTTACGCACGCTTAGCAGTATCATCAAGGCAGCTATGGGAACAAGTCCTAATGCTAAGAGAGACGAGCTACGAATCATCAAACCAGCAGGTGGAGGAGGCTCATCCTTATAACTGTTAAAGACAATTTCTAAGTGATTCCTGTTAAGACTTATCATTTCCGTAGTCATGCCAGGAAGCTCTTCACTTTCAATGTTTTCAGATTCACGGGTATAGCGATGAACTACATCGTAACTTTCATGTCCAGGGAACTCCAACATTATTACCCTTACTTGATGCATCCCACCCAGTCGCATAAGTGTAAAAGATTCACCAGGAAGAAGGGGTTGAAGACCTTCACTGATTATTCCGTTTTGTCCCACAGAAACAGGGGTTAAAACGCGCACCATTTCATAGCTTTCATTCCCTTCAGAATCAGTGCTCACCAATTCGGGCTCATGGTCACCCAGCCACAACATGAGCCTGTCGCCTACTGGAAGGTAGTTGTTGTTTTCATCCCTTATCTGAATGCTGAAGCTGCGCGCTCTATGTGCATCAACACCTGTGCCGCTAAGACTGTTAACAATCCTTAGCTCAAATGTCTTTTTGGGAATAACGCGAAAACCAAAATCTCTTCCATCATTTCCCATAGGACGACCAGGAATATAGCTGGGATTCGTATCTGTCGACAAAACATTAGCGTGATTAGTGTTATGTGAAGCATTGCTGGGTGTGTGCGTCAAAGACGGCGGCCACAGGTACTGCCTATCTGTGTAAGAATCTGTAAAGTCTCTTTCATGGTGATTATGAATTACTTCATTTAGCCATTCTACATCGCGATTTCCAGGAGAAGAAGAGCTTCCTGCTTCTGCTCCACTTATTTGTTGTGTAACAGCGATATAAGCAGTCGAAGGCACATTTTCAATGCGCACCATGTCATCTATTCCAATGCGTCTATTCCTGCTAGCAGCAGCATTGGGAGGGGTTCCTGTCCCTGCGCCAGAATCAGACAATCCTGCACCTCCTGAACCCCCTGTTGTATTGTTCCAAGTGCCAATACGAATCGCGCCATTAACATTGCCTGCTCCCCCACCATGCCAAGTGTGCGTTACATAACGTGCCCATGCTGGAAGCACCCCTGTATCTTCGTCGGGCTCTGCTCTTTCGGACTCAATCGTTACCAAAAGACGATGATTCCTCCATTCCTCAGTACTCTCATCAGTATCAGAAATTCTGCCACCAACAGGTCCTCTGGATAAAGCAATTTGATAATTGAAAGACATATTGTCAAACATTTCTAATCGGGCAGAGTTTGCACCCTGGATTGTGTGCAGTTCAGGGCAGCGCTCAACCTCCTGCGTTAGGGTGACGGTCTCTAAGGTTGCTACATAGTTTATGACTATCGGTCTGCGCTCTGCATCTGCGCTTGCAGATACGCGAGATGCATCAAGGTCTGACATAGTCACAGGAAACTCTAGTTGCGGAGTATTGTTTCCTGGTCCGCGCGCAGGCAATTCGATATGCTCAGTGGGACAGGGGACAAAACCTCTGGGTAACTCTCCTAGAACAGCTGGGATTGTTTCTCCTGACTCAGGGTCATAGAAATCCTCGAAGAGTGCATCAATTAGTGATTGAACGTCAGAATGGGTCAAAGTTTCCGTAATATGAAAATCGCCAATTTCACGACTTGCAAAGCGGTCTATTCCGGTCTGATTGTAGGTGCCAGTACGCACCCTTGTGTAGGGTACAGGCACTTCCAGAGTCCAACTGTTAGCCCCTGTGCGCCCAAAGTCAGCAAACCTAAACTCTACAGAGAGATTACGTCTATAATCCGGATCTAGCACATAGTGCACATGGATTGTGGACCTTTCCAGAGACACCTGGATAGGGGCTAGAGGGCGTCCATCTGGTCCAATCTCTATTTCTGTTACGCTGCCACCTAGTCCACGCAGTTCAATTCTATCTACAATGTATCCCTGACGATCGCGTGATGGCGTGTAGACACGGTCTTCTGTGGAAGTGCCTGTTCCAATAACTACTGTTCTTTCCTGATCTGGACCAGGGGCAGTTAACTGGTTTGATACAAGGCGATAAGGCATGTATTCTATGCCCTCGTAAAAAGTTTGAACAATAACGGGCAGCACGTCATCTGGAGACACAATAAACCATGAAGCTTCAGGAATCATCCTGTCTCGCATAGGGCTTGGTTGTAGAGGATTCCAATTGGGAGGATCTTGCCTATCTGCAAGGCTCACCCACACAAAGTCCCCTGCAAAAAGCTGCCCAGGACGCGCAGTGAAGCTCCAACTATTGTCATCGCTAACAAATCCAGAGCCTGCGATTTCGCGCCTAGAGCCAGTATCACCAAGTGCATGAAGTTTAATGCCCTCACTCCCGATAAGAGGGCCGTCATCAAATTCATCTTCTAGGCTCCAGGTACCCCCGAATTCTGTTTCATGGATAGGTACTACCATGCTGTTGATAAGAACGGGCATAGGGGGCATTACATCACGAACTGTTCCCAAATCAAAAGAGGGAGGCACATTTGACGCCTGATGCCTTCTTGACAGATTTGCTTCTGAAGATCTCCACGCATCATCAATTTGATACGTATCTCCTGCACGCAGAAATCTAGCATCGTCATGAGTCATCTTAAGCGAGCCTTGAATATTTTTTGCATTTCGCTCAACTTCGTAAAGAGATTCGTTGTAGTGAGAGCGTACCAAAGTCCCCAAGGGAGCATCGTTACTTGATATGATTTGAGTTGTCTCTGTCTGACCGCAGGTATGTAAAACGTCAGCCCAAATCTCATTGGTCCATGCAGGACGCGATTCACGAATACGACCTTGTGGAACCTCTGCGAGTGCTCGTACATGTCTATCGGCATTAGTTAAATCTAGGGCTTCATTTATCATGGGGAAAGAATTGTTTCCGCTAATGCGTGTAAAATTCTCCATCCTCCTTGAATTGGGAGAAGTGTTGTAATAGTCCACAAATTCTGGAGAAGACATGTTTGTATCAATAGTGCGCAAGTGCGCACCTGTCAGTCTCACATCAATAAGTGTCCAGTGACGGTCAGGATCTCCATTCCAGACATTTACCCCTCTGCGCCACACAGACACATCAGAAGCAGTTGAAATAAAGGTATTTCCTGCAGCCGAACCTAAGGCAAAAACACGCCCGCCACCTGGACGCATATTAACAAAATCATACAATTGAGGCTGGTCCATACTAAAATGAACATTGCCACCTGTTGCCCTAATGATAGCGTCATTGTCCCCTGCACCAGCCGTACGTCCCATAGCAGTGAAATTGGCTCCAGCTGTTACTGATATCTCACCCCGTGAATACCCTCGAGCATTAATCGCTGCACCCCTATTGGCACGCACTTGCATATCAGAATCATTGTGAATACGAAAGAACCATGAATTGTCGGCAAACTCTACACCAGCATTAAACCCATTTCTGTCAGAAGTTCCTGGGTTAAGATTACTGCCGTTTCCCTCATTGACTATGTTGACAATTCCATTATTGACATAAAAGCCATTACCTGTGCCCTGTCCAAAACGCAAAGCTGCCACAGAAGAATCTGATCCGGAGTGGCGGCGCTCAATGCTGAGTTCTGCACCGTCGGTAACACTGAGAGTCTGATTGCTTTCTCCGCCACGCATGAAAAATCGTACTGTAGCCTGTCTGTTAGCTTGAGCGCTTTCTGTTATAAAAGTAGCCTTTGTGCCTTCACCATCCATAGTAAAGACTCCGCCCCGAATCTGCTGGAATAGGGCTGAAGTTCCCGCATCTGAGCCTGTTCCGCGACGAGTATTGTGTACAAGAAGCTCACTTCCCTCACTAAGACTAACCCCGCCACTACCACCCTTTACCGCAACAATGCCGTTATTTTCATCAGAAATGTTGCCGTTGCCACGGCTATTTCCTATAACACTTAGGCTTGATCCTCCCGAAAGGTAAAGTGTAGCAGGCCTTGCTGTAGAAGCAGCAGTCGCCAAAGAACCCGAGTCGATAAGAACAGCATATCCCATTCTTCCTGAACCGCTAGAGTCTGTCACATTTCGATTTATAGTAACGTGCGCCCCATTAGTAAGCGTTACCCCAACACCCAGTTCACGAGCAGTGTTATTTGAAGGGCTTGATCTAATCACATTCATTCTGCGTGCATCTCGCGCCGATACCCCACCAACATTCATTCCATTGATTACTCGATTACCACCACGGTCCAGAAGCAGGGTTGTACTGCCCCCATCAAAGTTGACCTGGCGAGCATTAATTAATGTGCGTCTTTGCCCTAGATGCCAAAAGTTATCTCCACTAAAATTGACGACTCCATCAGAAAGCGCAATGAGCCCTCTGTGCACAATCACAGGTTCTTGATTGGCATTAGTAGAGCGCACATTGTGGAGATTGACTGTCCAGTGGATTGAGTCTGCTGCCGTTGAGACAGAGTCTGCGCCTGACCGTGTTGCAAAAGCGATCGTTGATGCATTGTCTCCGCTCCCCGTACCGCCCCCAGTATTGATGTCAAGATTCTTAATGGTTAAAGCACGTGCGCTTCCTCCCCCACGAACCCTAAAGAGACTCGAACCGTTGCTGTTGCTGCTATGATTGAGAAAATTTCCTCTACCATCAATGGTAAGTCCCTGTCCCCCATTAAGAAGTCCCGCCTGATCAATGTTGTTGATTCCATCTGAAGAGATATCTCTGACAAAGTATATGTAGTCGATTTCTCCCCTGTTGGCAGCGTCAACTGCTGAATTGAGCTGTGATTCTGAGCCAACAGCCCTTGTCCTTGCTTCTGACGGGATGGGTTCAAGAAGAGGTGTTATGTCTGCGTAAGTTGTCAGGCCTTCCTCAAAAATTTGAGCATCAGCTAGCGCAATTCCTTCTTCGATTTCCTCTGTAAACAAGAAGGGGTCTTCGAGTGCACTGAATTCTTTGACGATACCTAAGTCTTCTGCAAGCACAGGCGCTGTCAGCGAACTGAGAGTATCGCTGCTTTCTTCAGAAATAGTCTCTGCCGGGTAATGGGTTGGCTCTGCTCTATCTTCTAGTTCAATCTCTGCTGCAGGTACAGAAAGAGCCAGGAAGCCTGTGCAAAATAAGAGAATCGAGACAAAGACCAAAGCAAGTCCAAGTTTGGCGCAGGAGCTTCGCGTTTGTTTAATTTTACGTACGGAACCAATGTCGCAATACATTGCAACCCTCAGCTTTCACCGCACATTCAATTAATGTTGTATTTTATCCTCACTGTGTGGCATAGCTCACCAACTATAGCCCTTAAGGCTTGCCACACTAATATTCTAGCATCACATTTGGCACTAATTTACTATTAATTTGTGTCAAAATTATGTAACAATACTTAAGACATAATCTTAGTGACGGAAGTGACGTTTGTTGGTGTGCACCATCGCTATGCCTGCTGCTTCAGCTGCTGCCAGAACTTCTGCGTCCCTAATCGAGCCTCCTGGCTGGATTATTGCCTTTACTCCTGCTGCTGCTAAAACCTCTACCGTATCAGGAAAGGGAATGAAAGCGTCTGAGGCCGCCACACAACCTCTTGCGCCTGAAGATTCGTCTTTGAATTGACGGTCTGCCTGCTCAATAGCTAGGCGTGCAGAGTTTACCCTGTTGGGCTGCCCTGCTCCCATTCCGCGCATTTGCAAATCTTTTGCCAAGACTACCGCGTTACTTTTTATGCCCTTGCACATTTTCCAAGCAAAAGCTAAATCTGCCATGTCGTCTTCATCTAAGGCAATTGTGCCTGCCAGAACAAAGGAGTCTGGATTCTCTGTTGTCGTATCTTCATCCTGAATCAATACGCCACCCTCTATACTGCGCAGGGCTGGTCTGCCGCCTGGAGGGTTTACTCCTCCTGTTTCAAGAACACGCATATTTGGCTTTGATGCCAGCATGTTCAGTGCTTTTGCTTCAAAGCTAGGAGCAATAAGTACCTCCACAAATTGCTTATTAGCAAAAATGGCTTCGACTACTGCTGCAGTCACGGGGCGGTTCAAGGCTATGATGCCCCCAAAGGCTGATATGGGATCGCCTTGCCATGCCTTATGATAGGCTGCTGCAAGAACAGAATCACTGGCTGCGCCACAGGAATTGGTGTGTTTGACAATGACGCAGCTGGGCTCTGTTAGTTCACGTACAGCTGTCCATGCGGCATCTGTGTCAAGGATATTGTTGTAAGACAGCGCCTTGCCCTGGAGCTGCGTTGCGTCAGCTAAGGTATGCGAGATATCACCCTTGAATCTATAGTAGCCTGCTAACTGATGAGGATTTTCTCCATAGCGCAGATCTTGGATTTTTTCTAAATCTAAGTAAAGTTCTTCTGCGCCCTGCTCACACGAAAATTCCCCGCTAAGATAACGGGCTATCGCCATATCATAACCAGAGGTCAGCGCGAAAACCTTTTGGGCAAGTCTCTTGCGTGTCTCCAGCGTAGTTGAGCCTGCATTTTTGCGCAGCTCTGCCGTGATGTCGTCGTAAGAGTCTGGACAGGTGACCACTGTGACACTGGCAAAGTTCTTTGCAGCGCTGCGTAGCATGCTGGGACCGCCGATGTCGATATGTTCAATGGTGCCTTCTTCGCTTAGGTCGTCCCTTGCTGCGGCCGCCTCAAAAGCGTAGAGATTTGCAACCACCATGTCTATCGGAACAATGTCGTGCTGCTTTGCTGACTGCATGTGTTGAGGATTATCGCGGCATGCCAACAGCGCCCCGTGGACCTTTGGATGCAGGGTCTTCACGCGTCCGTCCATCATTTCTGGAAAGCCTGTAACATCCTCTATGGAGGTCACCGCAACGCCTGCATTGTTAAGCAGTGTCGCTGTCCCCCCTGTTGAGATTATCTCAATGTTGAAATCATCTCTTAGAGTTCGGCAGAAATCTACAATGCCCTCTTTGTTGGTTACTGATACTAGGGCACGCTTTATTGTAGGGCTAGATGGACTCACTTACTGCTTCCTTTCAATTGAACAAGGTCAGGACTAGATGTCGCGCACCTCTGCGGCAAGGATACGACATGGCGGGGCATTACTGGATTTTGCTTACTCTTCAATACGTACTCTACCGCTGCTTACGCTGATTCGGCCCTCTGCTACTAGTTGCAAGACTTCAGGATAAAGTTCATGTTCTACTGCATGGATTCGTTGCGCTAGGCTGTCATGATTGTCGTCCTGCAGCACTGGTACAGCACGTTGAGCAATTATGGGTCCCTCATCGAATATTTCGTTTGCGATATGAACAGTGACCCCTGTCATGCGTACACCTGCAGCTAAGGCATCGCGTATGGCATGTGCCCCTACAAAGGACGGCAGAAGTGATGGGTGCAGGTTTAGCACCTTGTTAGGATAGGCATCAAGTACGGTGCTTGTTAAGAGGCGCATGTAGCCTGCCATAACGACCCAGTCAACTTGATGTTTACGCAGCTCATTTAGGGCTGCCTGGTCAAAGGCATTCCTGTCTGCAAAGTCTTTTGGATTGAGTCCAATGGCAGAAATCCCTGCTATTTTTGCCCGCTCTAGTCCGTAGGCATCTGGCTTATTTGAAATAACGACACTTATCTCGGCATCAAGGTGACCTGCATCAATAGCATCGACAATCGCCTGCAGATTACTGCCACCACCCGAAAGAAGTATTCCTAGCTGTAGCTTTTTGCTAGAGATATCTGACACTACGTCCCTGCCCCTCTTCTGCTGCTTCAATGCTACCAATTTCAAAGTAGGTCTCATTGGCGGCGTTTAGAGCAGCGCGCAAACTAGGTGCATCTTCTGGACTAACGACCAAGGCAAATCCTATGCCGCAGTTGAAGGTGCGTAGTGCTTCTTCTTGGTCTAGCTTAGCTAAATTGCAGACATAAGTCATAACGGCAGGCATCGTCCACGAGTCCAGCTGCAGCACAGCATCCATACCTTCTGGCAAGATACGATCTAAGTTTTCTGTAATGCCTCCACCAGTGATGTGTGCCATTCCTTTGAGAGGAATATCCTTGCGCAGCAAATCAAGAATTAGCTTGACGTAAATACGTGTTGGTTCTAGCAGGGCTTGTCCTAGTGTGGTCTCGCCCTCTTTTGCGTCTAAGCTTTCCTGAGAAAGGTTGCTGCTATCCAGGAATCGACTATTAAGATTAATGCCCTCAATAACGCGGCGAATCAGGGAATAACCATTGGAGTGAAATCCATTTGAAGCCAGTCCAAAAATAAGGTCTCCTGGCTGAATGTTCGTATTATCGATAATGCTTGGTCTATCAACTACAGCAGTGCAAAAGCCCGACATGTCCAGAGCATCGTCTGCCATGACTCCGGGATGTTCTGCCATCTCTCCCCCAATGAGTGCGCATCCTGCCTGACGACATCCTTCTGCCACACCCTCCACCAGCTGTTCCATGCGACTACTTTCAATTTTGCCTATAGCTATGTAGTCAAGGAAGTAGAGTGGTTCAGCCCCCGTAACCAGT
>Ga0123355_10007294_pt1 | contig 16541 bp, 12 predicted proteins | sample TergutEmb28metaG_3_FD_89872 | JGI IMG/M metagenome (GOLD analysis project Ga0123355, IMG submission 89872) | Embiratermes neotenicus P1 segment gut microbial communities from Petit-Saut dam, French Guiana - Emb289 P1 | ecosystem: Host-associated > Arthropoda: Insects > Digestive system > Gut ...
AATTAATCTACTCACAATAATGGTGGTCAAAGCAATTTTCATCTATACTGTTAAACTCGAATAAATGATTTTGACACAAAACTGGTTATGATTCAAATTAAATTACACTGGATACACATTGTACTGAACTCTTGTAGTAGCACTGTTTGTATGTTGAATTACACTAATTTGTAGATTTTAACACTGTCACTGGTGGCAAAACAAATTGAAATACTTTTACACAAATCACTGTGATAATTGTGGTAACCCACTTGACATACTACTGTTTGCGTGTCAGAGTGAAGTGGTAATGCAACCTTCTCACACTGACACAAATCACTTACCCTGTGAACTGTTATGCTGAAGTGAAAAAAAAACACAAAAAGTAGTTGGGTATAGACCGAGTTCAATTGCAAACACTGGGACCGTGTTTTCAAACGAATTCCTCCGGAGACAAAAGAATACAAAAAGAAACGAAAGCATTCTGTGCATTAGTGCACACAAAGAAAAAATTTGTAGCTGCTAGTGAAGCGGAACGTCTGGACTCTGTGGTCGCAGGTTTTTGTCTGACGACCCAAGCATTTTAAACTTAGCGTCAGATCCTTGACAAAGGAAGAAAGGAGTGCCTGGCAACTGTGTGGTGGAAATTTCCATAGCTCTCATAGGCTGAAATTCTTAGTTACTCAGCTTTTCGCTGTTGCTATCCCACGTTCGAAACCAGCTGCCCTACTTTGAATATATAGTTAGAAGAAACCTAAGATGTAAAGCTAACTACTAATTAATGAATAAACAAAATTCGTTCCTAGTGTAAACATACTGTCAGCCGAGAAAAAGGTGGTCTTACTTTTCACTAACACACGGTAAGGGACAAATCTTGGATGTAGGGCGTTTGAATAATCTCTTGAGGGTCTTAATGGTGACTACACGAACGATGCCATCCTTGTCGGGGTGAGTCACCTGGATGAAAGCTTTTGGCCACTGCTAGGGTGTCATGTAGTCTTCCTTCATCATGACCAGGTCACCAGGCTGTAAGTTGGGTGTTGCCCTCAGCACCGATGACGCTGTTGTAAGCTCTGGAGGTAATCAGCTGAACCGGCTCTGCCAAAACTGCTGTAACTGCTGTTGGTATATTTGCCACCTGGAAAGCCTGTTAAATTTGACATTAGTCAAGTCAATAGTCAGTAATTGGGAGAGTGGTTCACCAATAAGAAATTGTCCAGGGAACAAAGAGGTAGGATTGGAAGGGTCGTCGAATAAGGCACATAGGAAACTGGAATTTAGACAGGCCTCTATCTCCGACAATATTGTATAAAGTTCTTCATAGGTGGCAACATGAGAACCCAGTGTTCTCCGCAGGTGGTATTTCATTGATTTGACTGCGGCCTCCCATAATACTCCGAAGTGTGGTGCGTGTGTTGAGATGAAATTCCTCTCGCATCCTACTGCTGCCAGGAAGTCTTGGATGGTTGCCATCTGCGATGTGGACTGCAGCATCTTGTAGACGGCATGGAGTTCATTGGCTGCACCTTGCAAATTGGTACCATTGTCAGAATGAATGTTCCTTGGTCTTCCTCGACGTGCTATGAAGCGTCTCAGAACAGCAATAAATGCTTCAGTATTCTAGCTGGTATCTACTTGAATGTGGATTGCCTTGGTGGCAAAGCAAACAAATGTAGCAATGTAACCTTTAATAATGATCTTGCTACAGGTTGTTCCAATTCTGAGGGAAATCAGTTCTGCATAATCCACTCCTGTGTTGAGATGGTCTGGGTGGCTGGACTCTTGCTGATGGTAGCTCTCCCATAAATTGTTGAGTGGCCTGTGCATTTAGTCTATGACAAATCAGACACTGATGGATGCCTGTCTTCACCAAGTTTCTGATCCGTGGAATCCAATACTTCTCACGTAGAGGGGCAATTAGTAACTGTGAACCAGCATGAAGAAGTCTGATGTGTCCTGTTGACACAATTAAATTTGTTAATTGATGATTTGCAGGTAAAATCATCCGATGTCTTGTTTGATAAAAAGAAGGGTGGACTGTTGTAATCTTCCCCCGACTCTGAGGAGACATTCATTATCTATGAAAGGATGCAGTGTCTTGAGGGAACTGTTGACTGCAACCTCTTGTGTTTCTTCTAGCATCTTAATTTCTTGAGAATAAGAAATCGGTTGTACCATCTTCACACAGCAAGTCAGAGCTTGGTCAAGATCTTGTGTGGAGAGGGTGGTTATTTGCCTGTTGGCCTTAGAATTTATGCAGTTGTTTATGAATCTTCTGCAGTATGCAATGACTCGGATGAGTCTGTTCAACTTGGAGAATTTGGATGTGATGCGATCTGGAACTTGTAGACATGCAAAATGAACATTTCTTATTTCCAAGTTGTCTGTAGATGTGTTGACCTCTGTTGTGGGCCAGCTGGATGGCTCTTGGGTAAGCCATTGTGGACCCTTCCACCTTAGCGTGGATGTTGACAGTGTTTAGGTTCAATTCACCTTGATATATTATCAGCAGTATTTGAGTGAGTTGGCACATGACTCCATGTCACTGCTGCTGTTTTTACTTGAATGAGAGGAACTCTGTTGCCTACGAATGTCTTCAATTTATTTGGAGGAACCTGTATCCAAGCTAACACAATTGAATAATCTGTCCAAAGGAAGGACTCATTCGCTGTCAGATTGATGGTATGTATGGCCCTCTTGTACAACTTGGATAATAGTGTAGCCGCACATAGTTCCAATCTCGTTATTGTCAGTTGCTTCAGTGGTGTCACCTTCGATGTGGAGCACAGAGTTCACAATAGGTCTTCTTGTTGACATCTGTGGAGGGCATGTAGATACAGGCTGCATAAGTTCGTTCACTGCTGTTGCAGAATCCATGAAGCTGAAAGTTGGTAGCATTGGGGCCAGATAACCTTCCTGTTTATCTTGATCTGTGAGAGTTGTGGAATAGTCTGATGCATGTGATTCCATTCTTGTTGGAAATGAATAGGAAGTGATTCATCCCATTGCAATTCGTCTTGCCACAATTTCTGTAGAAATGTTTTAAAGGCAATGACAGCTGGACTTAGGAGTAGGAGCGGATCAAGAATGGAGGCTGTTATAGCCAACACCTTCCTTTTTGTGCTTCCTGTAGCGTTTGAAGGTGGTACCTGGGTGGTGGTGTACCGAACTTGCAGATGATCAGCTGTCGGAATTCAAAGTAATCCGAGTGTGGTCACTCCATTGTTGTTAGCCAGTGACAATGATTGGTTTGTTTCCTTCAACTCAGTTGGAATGCTATCCAGGAACGAAGGGTGGTTGGATGCCCACTTTCTTAATGTGAATCCTGCTGTATTGAGCAGTGATGTGAATTCTTGTTGAAAGTTGGTTGCGTCTTCAAGAGTGGGAGTGCCACTTAGAAGATCATCTACGTACAAATCATTATTCAGTACTTGAGCTGACATTGGATGATGACACATGTTATCGTCTGCAAATTTCTTGAGGCAACGTGTTGCCAAATATGGAGCTGAAGCTGACCCATAAGTTACAGTGTTGAGTTGGTACTACAGAATGTGTTCTTCAGATGAATATCTCCATAAGATTCTTTGTATATCCCTGTCCAGTGAATGCACATTGATCTGGCCGTACATATTTATTAAATCAGCTGCGAAGCACACCTGATGATTTCGGAAACGAAGTACTATGAAGTACAAATCAGGTTGGACCGTGGGTCCTATCTGCAGAATATCATTCGGTTACAATCCATTGGAAGTTTTAGCACTTCCGTTAAAATCAACTCTAGTTTTATTTGTTGTACTAGTGTTCTTAATAACTGCATGGTGTGGTAGGAAATAGCATGGTTGCTTGGGTTCTTGGGACTTCATGGGCTTCATGCGTCCACGTTCTTTCTACTCTTTCATAAATAGGTGGTATTGTACCTTGAAGTCTGGTTGTTTTTCCAGCCTACGTTCTAGGGCATGCAGCTTTCGCTCTGCAGAGAGGCGAGAAGATCCAAGTTGCTTGGGATCCATCTTTGTTGGAAGTCTAACTACAAATCTTCCATCATGTTGTTGGATTTTATTAGAAATAAAGTGTTGTTCGCAGGAGTGTTGCTCTGCTCTCATGTAGGATTGCTCCACTTCTTCCACTTCCCAAAAGCGAATGAAGTTGTGCACTAGACCGGGTCCTTCTCGGAGCAACAAATGTGTAATTAGTCATTGTGATGAAATGACTGGTGTTGTGCCGCAGAGCGTCCAGCCTAGCACTCTCTCTTAAAGTACGGGATGACCAGGACGAGTGCGTCTGCATGATCGGAGCATCTCGTAGAAGAAATCAGCTCCTAAAAGTAGGTCAATGTCTCCAGGTAAGTTAAAATTCTCTTCAGCTAGCTTGTTATCAGTGGGAATCTTCCAGCTGCTTGTGTCCAGTTTGGTAGCTTGTGTTGTACCCGTGATGTCAGACAAGACTTCACAGTTAAGACTGTCATTGCAGTCTGTATGTCGTGATCTCATGTGTATAGACAAACAGTGATTTGCTACAGCACTAGATTTACTAATTCCCTGGATTGAAGAATGTGTCTAAGTTAAAAAATCTCAGACGCTGTAAACACCTGTCTGTTATGAAGCGAGATTGTGTTGCCCTACATGGCATATACTGACCGGACTTGTTCCGGAGTTCAACTATTGCAGTTGCTAGCAATATTTGATTTTGTGGTTTGCCTTTGAAAGTATAATATATGTTTACATTTGCAGTTGGGTTGCTCTTTGCATCTGCAGATCGATGATGGTTTGTTGACCCCCTGTCTTTTGGTCGAGGATGTACATTTATATGTAGCAAAGTATGATGTCTATTGTGACACCGACGACACACTTGGTTTGAACAGGTGTGGTTCCTTGTATATGGTTGTAAACAATTGAAGCACAGTTTTATTTTCTGACATAACTGCGGTGTTGTTGCACTTGCATTTTGAGAAATTTGTCACATTTAAACAGTCTATGTGTTTCTTTGCACAAACAACATTGTAGCTGTGTTGCTAAGTTGGAATATGAATATTTACTGAACTTGATTCCAGGTGTGTGTGATGACCGTGAAGTGATATGAGCTATCTTCAGTGACTGGATAATCTGAATTCGCTCTAATGCTCTGCATCTTGACTCCATAAATGTTACTAGTTCTCCAGTCGTTGCGGTCTCTGTGCTCGTAGCGGTGATGAGTTCCCATTCTCGTTGAGTTTCAGGATCAATTATTGTTAGCATCAAATGGCTCAATATCAACTCTTGTACAGGCACGTTTAAAGATAGTGCTTGTAATGCATTCATGTGGCTTGACACATGGTTAATTAATTGGCGGAGTGATGATGCGTCTCCCTTTCTGACATGGGGTTTTTGACATAAATGCTTAGCATGCATCATGGCAATTAATTGCTTATTATTATAACGATGAGTAACTAGTTGCCAGGCAAAAGGAAATCGTCATTTGTTATTAGTAATTTGCTTATCAAATTTTTGGCCTCATTCTTGAGTGAAGCAATGAGGTAGTGGAACTTCTGAACATTTGATAAGACTGTGTTGTTAACAAATAATGCTTCAAATGTATCCGTGTACTGTAACCAGCTTCATGTGTGAGCCTCAAATTTTGGCAATGGAATGGTTGGTAAGTTTATATGTGAGCTCACATGAGACCTTAAAATAATGTTAGTGTTTCCTGACAAACTGTTTCGTGGCGAAATGTGTCTAGACGGTGGTTATTCAAATACAGAATGTAAGAGTTCATTTAACTTTGCCTTAACTTCAAAATAATAATCTTCAAATTGTTGCCTATCAACTGAATAAACCATGTCCTCTGATAATTCTATCTCACTTTGTGCAGTTTCAAATTCGTTGTATATTTTTGGCAGTTAATCAAACCTGATTTCAATATCATTAATTTAAGATCACCTGTTTCGATGAATGATTGCATTCGTGTCAGTGACGATTTGGCAACAGCACATTGCCTGATGAGTTGAGCTCGATGCGTTGAGTCCATGGTGAGAGATGCTGTCTCGTTCAAATCAGCTGTTGTATTCAAAGAATTGCGGGAACGTAATTGCTGACATTTGATAAACAGATGTTACGAAATATATGTCACTGACCTGTGCCCCAACTGGCGGGGAACACTTGTTTGTAGTGACCTGTGTTGAGGCTAAGAGGTGGAGCATTGATAGGAGTGGTGAAGTCAAGGCTGGAACATGGCTACGAGGCTAACCCTTGTGATTGGCTGTAGGGTGGAGCTTAGTATGTTTCCTGGCGGGGTGATGTGAGTGACGCTTGTTCATCATTCAAAATTGCTTGGTGACGTCACAAATTGCGACGCTTCCTTTTGTCCTTTTTTCTACGTTGAAGCGATCATGCTTGCAAACGTAATGTAACTATATTCGCGATTGAAATGTTCGCGGAAGCAAATAACCAGTTTCATTTACCAAATGTGTGTAATTGCTTTAATCCCCCCTAGAAGAACCAATATTATGTACGTGCCTGCTCTGGTACAGGGAAACATAACACTTGAATAGATAATTAATCTACTTACGATAAGACCGGTCAAAGCAATTTTAATTTATACTGTTAAGCTCGACAATATGATTTTGACACAAAACTGGTTACGATACAAAGTAAATTACACTGGATAACCATTGAAGTGAACTCTTGTAGTAGCACTGTTTGTATGTTGAATGACACTGAGTTGTAGACAGTAAAACTGTCACTTATGATAACAAAAGTTGAATTCGTTGTACACAAACACTGTGGTAATTGTGGCAACCCACTTTCTATACTGTTGTTTGCGTGTTTCAGTGAAGTGGTAATGCAACATTCTCGCATTGACACATATAACTTACGCTGTGAACTGTTATGTTGAAGTGAAAAACACAAACACTAGTTGGGTTTAGACCCAGTTAACTTGCAAACAATGGGGCTGTGTTTGCAAACGAATGTCTCCGGAGACAAAAGAATACAAAAAACGAAGGCATTCTGTGCATTAATGGACACAAAGAAAAAAATATTTATGGCTGCGAGGGTAGCCTGACTTGCGTGTGGTTGCCGCAGTTGCTGGGTTTTGTCTGAAGACCCAAGCATTTGAAACTTAGCGTCAGCACCTAAACAAAGGAAGAAAGGAGAGCCAGGCAACTGTAGTGTAAATTTCCATAGGTCTAATTGGCTGAAAACTTACATACGTACTTTTTCGCTGTTGCTATGCCACTTTCGAAACCAGTTGGCCTACTTTGAATATATAGTTATAAGAAATCTAAGATATCCTATTAATTCAAATTTATGCATAAACAAGTTTGTCCCCAGTGTAAAAAAACCACCCTACAATATTACTGCACCACATAACACTACCATTTCATAATAACCACAAACAGAATTACTGCACCACTCTAAACTACTATCTCATAATGTGCACTAACAGTATTACAACATCACTCAAAACTACCATTTATTAATGGCCAAAAACAGTAACATTTCACCACTCCAAACAACCATTCCATATTGGCCTCTAACATAAATACAGCTCCACTTAACACTACAATGATTTAATGGACACAAACAGTACTACTATAACACTCGTAACTACCATTACATAACGGTGTCAAACAGTATTACTGGACCACTACAAACTTCCATTTCATAACGTCCACAAAGAGCACTACGGCACCACACCATAAAATAATTTCATAATATCCACAAACAGAACTTCTGAACAACAAAAAACTACGATTTCATATTTGCCACAAACAATATTACTGCACCACTAAACAATACAATTTCTTAATGGACAAAAACAGTATTACTGCAGCACTCCAAACTACCATTGCAAATGAACAGAAACATTACAACTGCACCAATCCACACTACCATTCCTTAATCGCCAAAAACTCTATTACTGCAACACTCCATACTAAAGTTTCATAATTGCAAAAAACCATATTACAGCTCCACTACAGACTACCATTCCATAAGAGCCACAATCAGTATTACTGCACCCCTCCACACTACAATTATTTAATGGCTACAATGTGTACTATTACACCACCCTAAACTACGATTACATAATTGCCGCAAACCTTAATATTGCACCTATAAACACCACAATTCCTTAATGGACAAAAACAGTATTACAGCACAGATCCAAACAAATTCATAATAATTTTAACAGTATTGCAGTAACACTGCACACTACTATTACAAAATGGCCAAATAGAGTATTACTGCACCACTCCACACCATAAAATTTAAAGGCCGGAATTTTAATAGTGCAAAGCTCCACAATACCAATTCATAATGGAGAAAGGGATTAAAACAGCATTATTTTACAATGCCATTTTATAATGGCCACAAGAAATATTACTGCACCAAACCACACTAGATTTTCATAACGGTCTTAAATATTATTACTGCAACACAAAACAATTCTTTTTCATAATGACCACAAACTATATTACTGCAAAATTCCAAATTTCTAATTCTTTATGGACACTAACAGAATTACTGCACCACTCTAAACTACGATTTCATAATTGCCACGAACTATATTAATGCACAACTAAACACTACCAATTCAAAATGACCATAAACATTCTAATTGCCCCAATCCACACTACAATATCATAAAGGCCTGAAATAGTATTACAGCAACAAACCACACTACGATTTCATAATGGCCAGGAAGTGTATTACTGCACCACTCCACACTAAAGTTTCATAATGGCCTGAAACTCTATTAATGCACCACGCCACACTATGAATTCATAATGGACAAAGAGTTTAACACTGCACTACACCAAAGTATCATTTCATAACGACCACAAACATTATTACTGCACCACTCTAAACTTCAATTTCATTATGGTCACAAACACAAATACTGCACCACTCCACAACAGCTTTTCGTTGTGGCCAAAAACAGTATTATTTCACCACTCCAAACTCCCATATTATAATGGTCAATAACAATATTAGTGCAACATTCCACACTACCATTTCATAATGTTCAGAAAACGTATTAGAGCACCACTCCGAACTACCATTTCATAAAGGTCAGAAACTGCATTATTGCACCACTCCAAAATACCATTTCATAATTTCCTCAAACATTATTACAGCGCCACAACACACAAATATTTAATAAGGTTCAGAAACAGTATTACTGCACCAATACACACTATCATTTCATGATGTACAGAAAGAGTATTTCTGCTCAATTCCGAAATCCAATTTCATAATAAGCACAAAGTTTATTACTGCACCACTCCCCATTACCATTTCATAATGAAAACAATTCTTATTACTGCACCTCTGCTTATTCATATTTCATAATGTCCACAAACATTATTACTGAAACAATCCACACTACAATTTTATAATGGCCTCAAACACTACTACTGCGACACTCCAAAACACTTTTTCATAATGGCCACAACCAGGGTTATTGCACCACTCCACACTATCATCACATAATTGCCAGAAAGTATATTACTGCACCATTCCACAGTAATATTACTTAAACGATTCAACGTTATTACTGCTCATATTCACACTACCATTTCATAATGGACACAAAGGTTATTACTGCATCAAATCCCACTAGAATTACATAATGGACAAAAATGTATTATTGCACCAAAACAAAATATCATTTCATAAAGGACACAAACAGGATTTCTGAACAACTCAAACATACCAATCCTAAGGGCTAGATAACATGCTACGGCACAAATCCGAAATACCATTTCATAATGATCAAATAGAATATTACTGCACCACTTCAAAATACAATTTCATAATAGCCAGAAAGTGAATTACTTTACCAATCTTAACTAAAATTCTATAATGTCCACAAACTGTATTAATGCACCACTTCAAATTTCTTTTTCATATTGGCCATAAACAATAATATATTTTCAATTCACACTACAATTACATAAAGACCAGAAACAATAATACTGCACCACTCAACAATACCAATTCAAAATGGCCAGGAACTGTATAACTACACCGCTCCAAACTACCATATCATAATGACCATAATGTTTATTACTGCACCACTCCACACTACCAATTCATAACGGCCAAAATCAGTATTACTTCACCACTCAACACTACTATTTCATAATGGCCAGAAACAGAATTACTGCACCACACCAAACTACATTTTCATAATGTCCAGCATTTGTATTACTGCAACACTACAGACTACAATTTCATAATGAGCAGAAACTTAATTTCTGAACCAATCTACACAACCATTCAATAATGGCCAAAAACAGTATTACTGCACCACTTCATACATTTATTTCATAACGGCCTCAAGCAGTAAAACTGCACCACTATAAACTTCCAATTTCATAATGGTCAAAAACTGTATTCCTGCACTACTACACTCTACCATTTCATAATGTCTACAAACACTATTACTACACGACACCACACAACAATTTCATAATGTCCTCAAATATTATTACTGCACCACTCCACAATTCCATTTCACAATAGACATAAAACTTATTATTGCACCACTTCAAAGTTCTATTACATAATGTCCACTGCACCAATCCACACTAACATTTCATAAAACACACAAATATTATTACAGCACCACTCTACAAAAAAAACTTCTTAATGGACACAAACAATATTACTGCACCACTCCAGAGTGCCCTTTCATAATAGCCACAAACCGAAATGCTATAACAATCCAAATTACCATTTCACAATGTTCGCAAACAGTATTAGTGCACCCCTAATCACTCCCATTTCCTAATGGCCACAAAATTATTTCTGCTCCACTCCAAACTATAATTCTCTATTTTAAGCAAATATCATTACTGCACCATTCCGCTCTACCATTTCATAAAGTACACAAGAATATTACTGCACCACTCGACGCTAAATAATGTCCCCAAACATTTTTACTTCACCAATCCACACTAAGATTTCTTAATGGCCACAAACATTATTACTGCTCCACTCCACAGTACCATTTCATAAAGTACACAAACAGTATTGCTGCACCACTCCACGCTACAATTTAATAATGGCCCCAAACTTTCTAACTACACCACTACTAAGATTTCTTAATGGCCACAAACATTATTACTGCTCCACTCCACAATACCATTTCATAATGTACACAAACAGTATTACTGCACCACTCCACGCTACCATTTCATGATACACACAAACAGTATTACTGCACCACTCCACACTACCAATTCATAATAGCCACAAACTGTATTACTATACCACTTCAAACTACCATTTCTTAAAGACCACAAACAGTATTACTGCACCACTCCAAACTACCATTTCATAATAACCACCAACATTATTACTTCACTACTCCACACTACCATTTCATAATTTGCACAAAGAGAATTACAGCACTATTCCACACTACCATTTCATAACAATGAAACCCCTGTATAAAAAGGCCCATACGGAGGGGGTTCAAAATTATAGACTGATCTATCTTTTTTTTCGAAAATAAAAGAAAATTCAAGTATAGTTATTTGCTGTTATTTCTCACAAAATTGGGATTTTTGAGGATGCCCAGCATGGTTTCCGCAATGGTAAATCAACAGAAACAGCGATTCTCGCATACCTCGAAAATATTCAGGAAGCCATAGAAAAAAGGAACACCTTATAGGAAATTTTTTTGATCTATCAAAACATATGATGTACTGGACAATAAAATTTTGCATTTCAAGTTATATACTTTCGGATTGAGGGGTCTCGCGAATCAGTGGTTTACATATTATATATTTAGTAGGAAATATTATGTTGAAATACATTACATGGAAGATACAAGCCGAATTTCGGAAAAGTACTAGACATCACTAGAAGTTTTGATAGGCGGAGTCCCCCATGGATCGGTCTTCGGCCCTATTCTATTTCTGATGTATATGACTGATCTTCCCCTAAACATACAGAAAGGAAGAATAACTTTGTTCGCTAATGACACGAATATACAAATAGAGGCCACAAATGCACTTACATAACCGAAATAATGAAAGAAGTTATGCAACAATTATCAAGTTGGTTTCGTCTAAAATTTCTAGTAATAAACCCTGATAAAACCATTGCAATGTCTTTCCACGCTCGGCAAAATAAAAATAACTCAACACCTGGAATAATATTTCAAGACGAGATTATTAAATATAAAAATGAAAAGAGATTTTTGGGCGTTCATCTAACCGATGTTGTTATATGGGATGTGCATGTGAAATACGTTTGCAGTACATTAAACAAAAACTACTATATAATCCATTCACTTAAGAATGCACTACGTATAAATGTTTTGAGAAGTATCTACTTTGCTTATTACTAATCACACTTGAGATATGGTATTATTTTTTGGGGAGGCGAATCACAAGGCGTGAGATTTTTAAACCGCAAAAAAAGCGGTGTGTTCAATGGGTAATGTCAAAAAAAATATCGTCATGTAGTGAATTATTCAAGAAACTGAGTATATTGCCAATGACATATTTACATATTTGGAAACGATCCTCTAAATCAAAATGAATAAAGGAAAGATAAAATTTGGCCATACATGAGCATGGGTTGCGCCACAGAACTTATTTCCAAACACAGCTTTATATCACTGACATTTACTAAAAAAGTGTGAATAATTTTGGAGCAAAGCTATATAATAAGATTCCAAATTATATTAAAAAAACTAGATAAATTGAAATCTTTAAGAAACAAATCAAAACATTTTTATTAAAACAGACTTTTTGTTCAGTGAACGAATACCTGTCTGATAACCAGGATATTAAATTCTCTTATTAACCTGACATGGGAAATAATGTACGAGGCAGACTAATAAAAATCCAGGATATTAAGTCACATCAGCCGATGGTTCGAGGTTGTGTAATACAAAGTGTAAGGGAGGGTATGGAAGGTACAAGAGATTTCCTTTCGTAGTAATAGTATCTATAAAAAACATCATAATTACGAATTGAATTTTGTTATTGTGCAGAATTGGATAGCATATCAAGAATAATATCCGTGAGATCTACAAGAAAAACGCAGTGTCACCGTTTTAATCACAAATCTTTGGAATAATCAGACTAATGTATTAAGGAGTACAATGCATGTAATATATATTCATTAATGACTGAATTTAGGAAGTCATGTAAACACAGAGAAATCAAATGAATATACAGTTATATTCCAATATAATGTGAGAATATATGATAAATTATAGTTCAATAGTATAATAAAATGGACATGACCAAAATAACATATGTAACAAAATGAATGAAAATAAAATAAATTAAATTAATTAACACAAATAATATTACTGCACCACTCCACAATACTAATTCATAATGGTCAAAAACAGAATTACTGCAACACACCCTACTAGCATTCCATAATGGCCGCAAAGAGAATTACTGTATCGTACCACACTAGCATTTCGTAATGTCCAGAAAGAGTAATACTGCATCACTTTACACTAAAATTACTTAATGTCCACAAACAATATTACTGCAACACTCCACACGTCTATTTCATAACAGACAAAAAATAATAGCCGCACCAATCTAAAATAACATATTATAAAGTTCAGAAACAGTATTGCTACAACAATCCACACTACCATTTCATAATGTTCAGAAACAGTATTACTGCACCAATCCATACTACCATTACATAATTTCCAGAAAGAGTAATAATGCACCGCTCCACACTACCATATCATAATAGACAGAAAGAATATTACTGCACTATTCCACACTACCATATCATAATGGCCAGAAATATTATTACGGCAAAACTCCACACAACCATTTAATAATGGCCACAAACAATAATATTGCACCACACTAAACTACCATTTAATAATGGCCACAAGCTGTATTACTGCACATCTTCAAACTCCCGTTTCATAATAGCCAAAAACTCTACCAAAACACACTACCATTTTATAATGTTCAGGAAAAATATTTCTGCACCACACCACACTACAAACTCATAACGGAATTAAACATTATTAGTGCAACACGCAAAAATAATATTCATTAATGGCCGCAAACTGTACTATTGTAAAACCCCAAACTTCCATTTCATAATGGCCACAAATGGAATTACAAAACAAATTCACACTACCATTTCAAAATTTTCACAAACACTTTTACTACACAACTTTACACTAATATTTCATAATGGACACAAACAATATTACTGCACCACTCTAAACTACTATTTCATAATGGTCAGAAACAAGAATATTGCACCAATCCAAAACTAAAATTTCATAAATTTCACAAACAGTATTAGTACACCAATCCAAACTCCAAATTTATAATGGTCAGCAATTTAATTATTAAACCACTCCATATTACCATTTCATAATGATCAGAACCATTATTACTGCAGCACTCCCCACTAAAATTTCATAATGTTCAGAAACAACATCAATGCACAACTCCACACAATCATTATAAAATTTTTAGAAATATTATTGCTACACCATTCCACATTTCCATTTCATAAGAGCCACAAACTCTATTACTGCACCTCTCCGAACCACCATTTCATAATTGTCACAGAGAGTATTATTGAACCACACAAAATTACCATTTCATAATGGCCACAAACAATATTAATGCAGAACTCTACAATACCAAATTACAATGGTCAGAATCCGTATTAGTGCAACACTCAACAAAAGCATTATGTAATGGCCAAAAACAGTATTACATTACCACTCGAAACTACCATTTCCTAAAGCACAGAAAAATTATTACTCTTAAAATCCACACCAATATATCATAATAGTCACTAACAGTATTAATGCACCACATTACACACCTTTTAATAATGGCCACAAACTACATAACTGAAACAATTCAAACCAAATTTTATAATGCACATAATCAATATTACTGCACCACTCCACACTAACATTTCATAATGGCCAAAACAAAGTTAAATCACCACTCCACACTACCATTTCATTATGGCCACAAACTTTATTACTGCTTCTCTCCAAAATACCAATTCATAATGGACACAAAACAGAATTACTGCACCACTAAACACTACCATTTTATAACGCCCAAAAATTGTTAATGATCCACTCCACACTACCATTACATAATGTCCAGAAACGGAATTACTGTTGCACTCCAAAATACAAATTCCAAATGACCCGAAACTGTATAACTGCACCACTCCACGCTTCCATTTCATAATGGATAGTAAGTGTATTACTGCAACACTCCACCCTACAAATTTATAGTGTCCAGAAACTCTATTAATGTACCTCTCGACACCACCATTTCATAATGGCCACAAAAAGTATTACAGCTCCACTCCACACTTCCAATTACATAAAAGTCGCATACTGTATCCTTCACCACTACACAATTTCAAATCATAATGGCCACAAACTCTATTACTGCAACACTTCAGTCTACCATTACATAATGCTCTTGAACTTTATTTCTGGACCACCCAACACTACCAATTCTTAATGATCAGAAAGCTTATTACTACACCCTAACACCCTATCATTTCATAATGGATATAAACCATATTACTGCACAATTCCGCACTTCAAATTTCATAATGGCCCCAATGTGTATTACTGCACCACTATAAACTATCATTTCATAATGGCAACAAACTCTACTACTACACAACTCCACACTACAAATTTATAATGGGCACAAGCTGTATTACTGTACCTCCCCAAACTACCAATTCATAATTGTCAGAAACAGTATTACTGCACCACTTCACAACAATTTCATAATTTTCAGAAACAGTATTACTTCACCCATCTACACTACCATTCCTTAATGGTAAGAAGCAGTATCACTGCACAATTAAACACTAACATTTCATAAGGTCCAGAAACAGTATTACTGCACCACTCCAGAATACAATTTCATAATATCCATAAACAGTATTACTGCACCATTTCAAACTGCTATTTCACTATGACCACGAAATGTATTTTTGCACATCTAGTTACTAATATTTCATAATGGTGACAAGTCAATTATTGCACTACGTCTCACTATAATTTCATAATTGAAGCACACATTATTACGGCACCACTGCATACAAATATTTTATAGTGGACAGAAACATTATTGCTGCACCACTCAGTACTACAAATTCATAACCTTCAGAAACAGTTTCACTGCACCACTCCACACTAGAATTTAATAGTTCTGAGCCGTCCACGACCGGATCGGCTCCAGGCTTGCTCTCGAGCAAGCATACCTGTTTGTTTTCCCCCTTTACCGTTCCGTGCGTGAGGCTTTCGTCTGGTCATTGGCTGCTCCGGGGCAAAGTGAAAGGCGAGGTCGTTTCCTGAATTTTCCTTATGGGTTTCGATTTCATATTAAATAGTCGTCTTCTTGGCTTCACCATATCCAAATCTGGGTCTTCCTGGCTGTCCGTGACCAGAGGCAGGATGCCCCTGTTATAGTTAATCAATTCCGAGAAGGCTACGCAGACGTCCGTGGTATGTTGTTGGGTAAAGCTTTATTTTTCGTATTGTTCTTTCTAAATTGAAGTTTCGATTAGGTTTGG
>Ga0123355_10007295_pt1 | contig 16541 bp, 9 predicted proteins | sample TergutEmb28metaG_3_FD_89872 | JGI IMG/M metagenome (GOLD analysis project Ga0123355, IMG submission 89872) | Embiratermes neotenicus P1 segment gut microbial communities from Petit-Saut dam, French Guiana - Emb289 P1 | ecosystem: Host-associated > Arthropoda: Insects > Digestive system > Gut ...
CATTTCCCTGGCCATCTTCTAGGCCACCTATTATGCCGCCGGTCATGGTAAACACTGTGCCATGGTCTGCAAGCCAGATACCGCCGCCGTCTGTGCGGGATGTGTTTCCCCGGACTATTGCGTAATTTGATGTCATGTTGAGGGTACTGCCGCTGCGCACAACCATGCCGCCGCCTCCATGGCGGCTATCGTTGCCCACAATAAGCCCCGCAGAAAAATTGAATATGCCGTCATGTATAACCATGACCCCGCCACCTGCGGTTTCTGGGTATGGGGATGTTATTGTGTCCGTTGCCCTGTTTCCGATAATAGTACCGCTGGTAAGGTTTGGGGCAGTCCCTCCATGTTCCATTGTAAATGTTGCCCCTTGGGAAATGGCTACGCCGCCACCGCCGCTGTTTGGGCCGTGGGCTTCATTGCCGTATGGGCCTTCGCCGCCTATTACACCGGCCCGTAATATAAACTCAGAGTCGCTTCCCCTCACATACACCCCGCCTCCCAGTGCGCGGTTAATAGTATCAGGGCCGCCAAAGGTGGCAAGGTTGCCCATGATTGTGCCATGGGTTGGGGCCAATACAGTGCCCCCCCGTTCCATAACAATGCTTGCACCGGCGGAAGCAAAAACCCCGCCGCCGCGGATAGCGGTATTTCTACTGGGGTTTGGGGCGGTTACGGGTACATTAAAAGGGCGTGTACCCCCTATTGTCCCTCCGGTCATATATAGAGAAGCCGGGATATTGCCAGAGGCATCATCTGAGACCCCTGTCAAAAACACACCACCGCCATAGGAACTTGCGGCGTTGCCAAGGATTCTTCCGCCTTCCATGTTAAAGCTGCCGCCTCTATACACGGCAACCCCACCGCCGCTATGGGCGGTATTGACATGGGGGGCATTGGAGCCGCCGATATCGCCCCCACGCATGTTAAAATGAGCCTCTGGCCCGCTCACAAATACACCGCCCCCCATGATTGCGTGGCTTACCACATTTACAGGGGGAATATTCTCTGCCATATTCCCGTTTACAAAGCCGTTATACATATTAAATGTACCGGAATTTACACGTACACCGCCTCCACGTATGGCCCTGTTACGGGCGATATTCCCATTCCTTAAATTAAAGGTGCCGTCGGCAATCATTACCCCGCCGCCGCCGCTGTCTACACCCAAGGCAGGAGAGCTTGTGGCTTCGTTGCTGACAATAGTGCCCGAAGTAGAGGATGGAGGGGGGCCTTGGTTCATATTAAAAGTGGCACCCCCTGTGATATATACACCGCCGCCGTTTAGGGCCCGGTTTTGCAAAGTCTGGGCTGCATTGCCTATTACGCCTCCGGTCATGGTAAACACGCTTTGGGCCTGGGTAACATGAACCCCGCCTCCTGCCAATATTGCATTCCCTGGCGATGCGGGGGCATTTTGTGTATGGCTGTGTATAAGGCCTGCGTGCATATTAAATATTCCGATATGGGAAACCGCTACGCCTCCTCCCCATTCGGCACGGTTATGGCGGATTGTACCGCCACGCATATTAAACTCACCGTCATTTACCTGTATGCCTCCCCCACGGCCTGCCGCAAGGCCGGAGGCAGCGTCCGCATAAAGCGTAACTACATTATTGTGGATATTGCCTCCATACATAGTAAATTCTGCCCGGCCCAGGACTTGGCCGCTGCCAACAAACACCCCGCCTCCGCCGTTGCGGGCAGTGTTATTATGAATTTCCCCGTTATGCATGACCATTGAGCTTAACTGGGCGATGCGCACGCCGCCGCCAACGGTACCTGTTGTTGTATTATTATTGATATGCCCATTGTTCATGGTAAAGAGGCTGCCTAGGCCCCTTACCGCAACCCCTCCTGGGGTATTGGAGGTATTATTGTCAATGGTGGCTGCGTCATTCATGGTGAAGGTTCCGCCATTTATTACACATACACCGCCTCCCCAGTTACCGGCAATGTTATTACGGACAAAGCCTCTGGTCATAATAAATGTGGCATTGTCTACCCTTACACCGCCGCCTCCCGCGAGCCATGAATCTTGTTGATAAGTAGCTTCGTTGTGTTGTATCCGCCCCCAGCTTGCCTGAGCGGCCGTAGGGGAATCCATTGTAAAAGTTGCGCCATTGCCAACCCATACACCGCCGCCACGGAGGGCGCGGTTTGCGAACATTGCCATAGTGCCGCCTATTGTCCCTCCGCTCATGGAAAAGGTAGCGTTTGGCCCGGTTATATAAACGCCGCCGCCGTATTGGATAACCTCATTGCTAGGGGCTGGTTGGGTTGTGTTAATGGTGATGTTTCCACCTTCCATAATGAGGGTGCTGTTGTTCATGTTTACCCCGCCGCCCCGTATGGCCCGGTTCCCTGTTACGGAACCGGCAAACCCTATTGTCAAATGGGCGGCCCCCCCAATGGAGCTACAATCCCCCACAGTAGCACTGCTGTTTCCGTAAATGCCGCCGCCGTAGTTGGCGGTGTTTAGGGCAATTATGGGGGCAGATAACCCGCCTCCTAAAACAAACTCTGCGCCATGCCCCCCAAAGTAAGACGGGGTTGGGCCGTCATCTCCGCCTCCAAGATATACCCCGCCGCCTCTTACGGCACGGTTGTCTGTAATCTGGCCGCCGTTCATGGTAAAGGAACCGGGGTCACGTCTAAGATGGTTTTCTTCTAAATGGGCAACACCGCCATACACAAACACACCGCCTCCACGGCTAGGAACGCCGTTTGTGGGGCTGTTGATGTTGAGTTGGATAATACCGCCGTGCATTATAAAAGATGTTGGCCCCCACATCCCGTAAGGCACATCGGTTTGGGGGTTTATGCCTACGCCAGCGCCGTAAAAGGCCCTGTTATGCTGTATAAGGCTGGTGGAGTGCATTATAAATTGCCCGCCGCCTCCGCCGGTACTTATATATACTCCACCCCCTTCTGCTGCGGTGTTTCCTTCAATTGTGCCCCCTGTCATGGTAAACACGCCGCCATATAGAGCAACGCCGCCGCCTCCCAAAACCCCGTCAACACCTGCCGCCGCCATGCTTACCACGTTGTTGCGTATTGTTCCCCCATTCATGTAAAACCTTGAGGTGTCAAGTCCAAGCAATACGCCTCCGCCGCTTAAGAGAAAACTGCCGGTGCTTCCCGCTTCCCTGTTACCGGAAAGATGGTTATCTTCAATGTAACCGCCATACATACGGAATACACCGTTACGGTGAATAAACACCCCCGCACCCCCTGCGCGGAATATGGTGCCACCGACACCCCTTGTAGCATATGCCGTGTTACCCCTAATCGCGCCGTTATGCATTATAAAGCTTGATGTAAACACCTCTGATGTGCCAAGCCAAACACCAGCGCTGGTTCCGTTGCCACCACTTTCTGTGCGAAAAGTGCGGTTTCTGGCAACCAGTCCGTCATGCATAATCAGATGCCCACCGTCATGGAGAAGTATACCGCCAGCCCAACGTAGTGTTGAAATATTATCTGTCACCTCACTGCCATAATGCATGTATATACGGCTGCCGCCGTTTGCGTAGCCGTTTTGCATACCACCTGCGGCACTTACGCCCGCACCGCTGCCTGCTTGGTTAAAAATAGCGGCATAAGTACCAGGTAAAAGTGCTGGAGACCCAGTAGACCACCCGTTGCGCATTATAGTTGCCCCACGCTGTAATATCAGCGTCGCCCCGCCTACACGGGGCTGCTGGGGCACCGATACTGGCACACCACCTACAAATACCCCACCACGGTTATAGTTAGGGTTAGTTGATTCAACCCCCCCGTCCAAAATAATATTGCTAAGGGTCAAGGTTGTGCCGTCATGTACAATAAAATGCCGCCCGGCGCTTGTTGTGCGGCTAAGGGTTGCACGGGGTGTTGCCCCCGGCATAAAAGTGGTGACATTGGTATCCCGGGTTGCAATAATCACGTGACGGTTGCCGGTGACGGTGATTGTCCCGGTCATTTCAAAGGAGTTCCAAACACTTACAACCCTGTTGCCGCTGCCTGCAAGGCCAATAGCAGTAACAAGCTCCGCATGATTGGTTGCATTAAAGGGTGTAGGTGGGAACCCGCCGGGGATACCCACTACAAAGGGTTCAAAACCCACTACAGCGCTGTCAAACCATGTATGCCTAACTGTGACCAAAGTAGTGTTGTAATCAAAATCATGACTAATCTCGTATGACCAGCCATAAGGTATCCACATATAAATATCCTCTGTGGCTACAATTGCAGGCAGGCTGATTAAAATATAGTGCTCGTCAAACACGATGGCGGGTTGCATATATGTTTGGCCTACATCAATATTGCCGTAGATATCTATATCTATTGATACAATGCCGTCGTATGGCTCGTTATTTCCGTAATGCTCCGTTTCTGGGGTGTATTCATAAAAATAATAATTGTCGTAGTTGTTGTATTCATCATCTGGAGTTTGATAGTGGCTATGTCCTGGATAGTTATAGTAATCCTCGTACCCATTATCACTATAGGATGGCCCATGTTCATATAAATACCCGCCTAGGGAATATTCCTCATCTCCACCGTGCCATTCTTCATATTCATCATAGGGCGAATATTGCGCCAGGGGAGGCTCATAAGGCTCGTAAATCTCATAATCCATGCCGTTATAAGTAAGGCCGCCGTCATCCTGCCCATAATCAAAGGCGAATATCGCAACCCCCGTTACAACCATCACAACTACGAACATAACAAGTACACGCCTTAGGCTTGTGTTGCTTTTTTTCATACAATTTCACTCCACTTTATGTATTATACGAATCTTGAATTCGTATTAGTTGGTTAGAAGCAGAGTTAATCATAGTCACAATTGCCACTTTGGTTAAGAACTAAAATGCCCAAAAAATGAACTTTTATATAAGAAAAAAGCCCAGTTGCCAAAAACGGCAAAAGGGCTTTAATTTCAAGGTTTTGCGGGGATGTGATGATAATATTTACCATATAAAGCTTACATTTACGGATGTATTTTCTTTGCGACAGACCTAATGCTCAAAAAGGCATTTGCAAAAGCGCAAAATATTATAGATATCCCATAAATTTTAATCATTAAATAGGTGTTACACACCCTGCCTTATTTTGTCATATAAAAAAATAAAAAATATGATACTATTGTCTTTGCTCTAAATAAAATCAAATGGAATCATTCTAAGGCTATATCCGCACAAACAAGGAGGAAGTAATGAGCAGCAAATCAAGCAGCACATCACCCCTAACCCTAGGCGAGAAAATTATGCACGTAAGAAAAGCCAAAGGGTATTCTCAAGAAAACCTGGCCCATGCCATCAAGCGTAACAGGCCCTTTGTACAGCGCATAGAAAACGGCCAAGCCCAATGCACCGATGAAATGCTGGATACGATAAAGAAATTTTTGGGGATAGAGAATGCCCCGCTGCTTGACCATGAGTTGGAGGTTTATAGGGGGCAGTTGTGGGTAGTAAATGATTTGCTTAATGCCACTAGGATCCCCGAGGCCCAAAAAATACTAGATGAAATGGCCCCTATCACAGACATACCCTTTGAGCAGGATTTATTTTTGCTGTACAAAATAATGGAGTTGAGATTACACCTTGATGATAATTATGCCATAGAAGAGATGAAAAAAATAGAGGCATTATTGAATAATGTTAGCAATGATGCTCTCTTCTTATATCATCGGACTAAAGGCAATCTTTATCTTCATATTGCAGATTACAAAAATGCTATCAGACATTATTCAAAGCTTCAAAGTCTTGCTACGGATAACCTTAAACTGGATGCAACGACATTGTACTGTATCGGATTTGTCTACTACGCCATAGGTAAATTTTATCAGGCTATAAGATATTTGGAGCAGGCAAAAAATGAGCTTGGCAATGACCGTACCAGTATTATTTTGCCGCAGATAATCATAAATCTTGCATGTTCATATGTGTTTACAGGGGATTATAAAAATGCGGGAGCACTCTTTGAGACATCCCTTACACATGCAAAAACAGTTGATAAAAGTAGCTTTCGTATAGGGGCTGTGCAATCGTATATGGCCATGTATTACATTGAAACCAAAAACTATGAAAAAGGCCTTGAACTTTGCGAAGATGCTTTAAAAAATTTAAATACTGAAAGCGACTTAAGAAAACGCCCTATAAATAAACAGTCATATGCAATCACTTTAATTAACAAAGCACAATGCCTTGTAAAAATGAACAAAATAGAGGAATTTAAAGCCGTAGCAGAACAGGCACTGTCTTTAGCCGAGGGAGATGAGCACACTACGCTATTATTTAAATCCCTAGAGCATATGACGACCTTAAATAATAGCGCCTCAACAGATTATCTTGAAAATACCGCCATACCATATTTCATGAATCATGGCTACTCTAGGATAACTGCGCTAGAAATATGCACAAATTTGGAAGCCCACTACAAAAAGAAAAAACTCAAAACAAAGGCTTTGGCCATGGCAGCTATAATCCGGGATATTTATAAGGGATTTTTTATTGTGGACGAAGACTTTGAGCTATAGTAATAAGGCCACAAAAAACCTCAAAAAACCAACGATCGCTTTTTCCAAAATCATCGGTGCAAATAGGCCGCAGATAGCGGCAACTAAGTGCTCCCTTGACATTATGCCCACAACCCCCCATAATGCAACCGGAATTAGCAAATACGAGCATCACCCTAATTCCGCAGTACTCTCTCTTAGAAAGGAGAACGAATATGTCTAAACGTAATTATAATGAGAGCTTGGTGGTTATCCAATAACTAAATAACACGGCATAGGCCAAATACGGGAGTCCCCCGTTTGTTTGCTATGCCGTAAACCAGAACCTTTCGTTATTGCTGATTTGTGGGCTGATTACGGGCTTATTTTTTGTTTGCTTGTAATATATGCCCCACACATGGAGATACGACAGAGGCGTATCTTTTTTTATGCCCTCGTAAATCACGGCTTGCAGCTTCTAGGAAGGCTGCCTGACCGTGTTTTTTTAGTTAAAAAAGGAGTTTTAAATTGATAGATTTAAAGGAATACGGCTATACAGAGCCACAATCACCAGCATCAGATACCATACCAGGCAGAGTAACAGAGCATCAAAGAGAAAAATACACCGTAATAACCCAGCATGGGGAGGTAATAGCCAGCCTAAAGGGCACCTATTACCACAGTGCCGCCCAGCGGGAGGACTTCCCATGTGTAGGGGATTTTGTGTTGCTGCAATACAACCCAACCGGGGACTCCCGCATTGCGGAGCTACTTCCCAGGAAATCAAAATTTTCTAGGGCGGACTTTTCTGGCCATGCTGCCGGGTATGTAAAGACCATTCGGGAGCAAGTGGTAGCGGCTAATTTTGACTATGTATTTATATTGTCGTCCCTTAACGCGGATTTTAGGGTAAATCGCATATTGCGTTACATGACCCAGGCCTGGCAAAGCGGCGGTATACCTGTGGTCATACTCACAAAAGCTGATTTGGTGGAAGATTACACCGCACATATAGCCGAGATTAAGAGCGCCGCCGCCTTTGATGTACCGGTACATGCAATCTCTAGCCACACAGGCCAGGGCCTTGAGGGCTTAAACGAATATCTACAGCCAGGCAAGACCATGGTTTTCTTAGGGATGTCTGGCGTTGGCAAATCTTCTCTTTTAAATGCATTAATGGCCCAGGAGGTTATGGCCGTAAAAGCTATCCGGGAAGACGACAGTCGGGGCCGCCACACCACTACCCACCGGCAGCTTTTTATGCTGCCAACCGGTGCCATGGTAATAGACACCCCAGGTATGCGGGAGCTTGGGCTATTCGATGCAGGGGAAGGGATTAGCCAGGGGTTTGCAGATGTAGAGGCCCTTTTTGCAGAATGCCGCTTTAGGGACTGTGCCCATAAAACAGAGCCAGGCTGCGCCATACGCGCCGCCATTGTAAATAAAACCCTCTCCCCAGAGAGATGGGAGCGCTATCTTGCCCAGCAGCGGGAAAACCGCTTTGTAGACAATAAAGCCGCCGCAATACGGGAGAAGCGGGAAGCGTATAAGTCTATTGCACTATATTCCAAGGCATTAAAAAAGGAGGCTAGGAGATGAATGAAATACACAAAATATTCCACCCGAGACAAAAATAGAAGTAAAATGAACGCCCAACTAGGGTCTATAGACCGTACCCACAGCCAGCCAAGCTACCGCAACACCCCTTGCAACGAAGCTTTCACCTGTAAAGGCTGCAACCAATTCGTGTTGCCTGAGGGGGCCGCAACAAGCCACCGTAACCACTGCCCAACCTGCCTAACCAGCGTACATGTAGACATTATCCCGGGAGACAGGGCCTCCCTATGTGGAGGAGTAATGGACCCGATAAGCGTATGGGTACGCAAAAACGGAGAATGGGCTATAATACACCGCTGCCGATGCTGTGGGGAGATAAGCTCTAACCGCATAGCCGCAGACGATAACCCTACTTTGCTGATGTCTATTGCGGTAAAGCCCTTGGCGCTGCCACCGTTCCCGCTAGGGGTATTGGTAAACTCATAGAGAGGACGGCTCGTATATACCTGCAATTTGACAGCAGGCCAAACAAAATATAAAATGTTTCCAGCAATTGCATGTATGAATATTTCTATGAATTGTTATATTTGAAGGAAAGGAGGGGTTAACATGAAACAAGTTAATGTGTGCCTTAACACAGTGGAAAAGGTAAAGGGTTTTGTAAACACCATTTCACCACTGGACGGCGATTTTGACCTGGTATCTGACCGGTATGTAGTAGATGCAAAATCCATCATGGGGATTTTTAGCCTAGACTTGGGCAAGACCCTGCGGTTGGACATTCACAACGATGCAGTAGCCGAAAAGGTTTTACCTTTATTGGAGCAGTTTATTGTGAAGTAGACAGGTATAGGAAGAGGGGGGCTTTTTTAGCTCCCCTTTTTTTTGTTAGGAGGACAATATGACAGAAAAATGGAATCTAAATGATATCTACACCGGCTTTGACTCGCCAGAGTTTACCGCCGACTACCAAAGCCTTGCCCCAATGGTTGAGGCAATGAACGACCAATCCACCAAGCTAACGGCCTTTACGGATGCTGTTGCCCTAATCCGTCAATTTGAGGCCTATGTAACAACTTTAAACCGCCTAGGTGCCTATGCCAACTTTGTATTTACAACAGACACCGCCAACGAGGATGCCACAAAATTTATATATCTACTAGAAACCATAGACGCGGAAACCAGCCGGGCTACCGTGCGAGGCGCTGCCTTTTTGGCAAAGCAAGCAGACCTGCTTAACCTGGTCAAGACCCATGGAATAGAAGAGTACGCCTACTATCTAACCAAAAAAGCCCAAGACCATGCCCATCTTATGAGCGAGGATGAGGAAACCTTAACTGCCCAGCTTTCCACCACAGGAAGCAGTGCCTGGGAAATGCTGCAAGATAAGCTAATATCTGGCCTAACCTGCCAGTACAAAGACCCAAAGCTTGAGGGCAAGGAGCGTACAATTAATATAAACGAATGCAGAAACCTAGCATACGACCCAAGTCCAGAGGTGCGTAAGGCCGCCTATGAGGCAGAGCTGGCCGCATACCCCAAAATAGAAGAATCCAGCGCCGCCGCCCTTAACAGCATCAAGGGGGAGGTAAACCTACTGTGCCGCCTACGTAAATATGAAAGCCCCCTGGCCGAAACCTTAAACTCCAGTGCTATGACCCAGAAAACACTGGATGCCCTGTTTGAGGCAATCAAGGCCAATGTTGAATACTTCCGCAACTATATGAAGGCAAAGGCTCGTTACTTGGCCAAGGCCCAGGGCCGGGAATATACAGAGGGTATGGGCCTGCCCTTCTATGACATGTTTGCGCCGGTAGGCCAGTCTGCGGATAAGGCTTACACTTACGACCAGGCTAAGGCCTTTGTGGCAGAAAACTTTGCTGCCTTTTCCCCAAGTATGGCCCAGGTTGCAAAGGAGGCCTTTGACCGGGGTTGGATTGACGTTTTCCCCAGAGAAGGTAAGGTAAGTGGGGCTTTTTGTGGGGATATCTACGCCATTAAGCAGTTTAGGATTTTGTTAAACTTTGGGGGCAGCCTGTCTGATGCTATTACCTTGGCCCATGAGCTAGGCCATGGCTATCACAGCACCCAAATCATGGAGGAAGGCATTTTTAACGCAGACTACCCTATGCCCCTGGCGGAAACCGCCTCCACTTTTTGTGAGTTTATACTGACCAACGCGGCCCTTGCCACTTTGCCTGATGACGAAAAGCTGCAACTGCTGGAAAATAGCTTGCAGGATGCTACCCAAGTCGTATTAGATATTTACTCTCGCTATCTCTTCGAGGAGTCTGTTTTTGCGGCCCGGCTAGACCATCCCCTCTCTGTGGAGGAGTTAAAGGGCTTTATGCTGGACGCTCAGAAAGAGGCCTACGGAGACGGCCTTGACCCAGCTTACCTGCATCCATATATGTGGGTAATCAAGCCCCATTACTACAGTGCCCAGGCTAGTTTTTATAATTTCCCATATGCTTTTGGGCACCTACTTGCAAGTGGCTTATATCAGATTTTTAAGAAAAACCCTGATACCTTTGGCCAGATGTACGATGACTTTTTGCAGTCTACGGGTAAGATGTCTATAAAAGATAGCTGTGCACTGCTGGGTATAGATGTAGAGGATGTAGCATTTTGGAATGAGGCTATTGATGTGATAAAGGCGGATATTAAGGAGTTTGAGAGGCTAGCACTGTAGTATGCCGTATGACAGTTGTCGAACGCTTTTGACCAAAAAAACAAGTCATACAGATGCGCGGTAGTATAGTCCCGTTGTTAGGAGCGAGAAAATGAAGCCCTTGAAAATATTAATTGTATCAGCAGAAGTCTCCCCATATTCCAAAACCGGCGGCCTTGGTGATGTAGCAGGTTCTCTTCCCAAGGCGCTGCGGGGTAGGGGAGTAGATGCCCGTGTTGTGTTGCCAAAATTCGGAAGCATCCCTTCTCAGCTAATGGAAGGTATCAGCCACGTGGCCAATTTTAAAGTCCATCTATCCTGGCGCACCCAGGAGGCCAATATCTATGCCGCAAACTCCCAGGATGACGGGGATTCTATATATTTCATAGAAAACGACTTCTACTTTAACCGGGAGGGCTTATACGGCTACGATGACGACCACGAGCGCTTTGCCTTCTTCACCAAGGCTGCCATAGAAATGCTGGGGCATATTGGCTTTAAGGCGGATATTGTGCACTTTAACGACTGGCATTCGGGCCTTGGCCCTACCTATTTGCGGGATATATACAGGGGTTTTAAATATTTTTCTAACATGAAAAGCCTGTTTACCATACACAACTTACACTATCAAGGGATATTTGGGCGGCCCGTACTATGGGATATAGGCCTAAATGACGGCTATTTTACTAATGGCGACCTGGAGTTTTATGGCAATATCAGCTTTATGAAAGCCGGGATACTCCACGCCGACGGGGTAAGCACCGTAAGCCAGACCTATGCCTCAGAAATCATGACCCCCTCCTACGGCTATGGAATGGACGGCCTATTAAGAAAGCGGGGCCAAGAGGACAAGAGGCTATTTGGCATAGTAAACGGCATAGACACGGCAATCCACGACCCGGAAACTGACCCAAGGCTTTATGTAAATTTCAACTCAGATACATTGGATAAGAAGCGGGAGAATAAACACCAACTACAAAAGGCCCTTGGCCTTGCCGTAAGCGACGCACCAATGCTTAGCATGATAACCCGCCTGGCAGAGCAAAAGGGCCTAGATATAGTATCCCTTATAATGGAAGAGCTAATGTCCCTAGATATCCAGCTAGTGATACTAGGCACCGGGGAAGGCCGCTACGAAAGCCTCTTTAGAAGCTACGCCCACCGCTTCCCCCATAAGGTAAGCGCCAATATTACCTTTGACAATACTTTGGCCCAGCGTATTTATGCCGCATCAGACATATTCCTGATGCCCTCTGTATATGAGCCCTGTGGCCTTGGGCAGCTTTTTGCAATGCGATATGGTGCTATCCCAATTGTGCGCAAAACCGGCGGCCTTGCGGATACTGTGGAAGCCTATAACCGGGAAACCGGCATGGGTAACGGTTTTGTTTTTGAAGACTATGTGGCTAGTGGGCTGATGTGGGCTATTAGGGAGGCCCTGGATGTATATCATACCCCTGGATGGGAAGCCTTGGTGAAAACCGCCATGGGGAACAATTACTCCTGGGATAACTCTGCTGAGGAGTATATTGGATTGTATAAAAAAGTTAAAAGGATGTAGCGGCCTACCCTGTTTTTACTAAAACATCTGTCATAGCCTCTACGGCTTTAACCCAATTATCAATTTGCTCCTCTGAAGGGAAGCCAATATCAGAGATGGAATATTCCTGGCCGATACGCAGTGCCTTTGATGAGCCCATTGGGTGGTAGGGCATAATATTTATTTCAATTACATTGCTTAGGGTGTTTGCCGTTTCTGCAATAGCGCTAAAATGCTGCTCTGTATTGTTGTAGGTTGGGATAATGGGGCAGCGCAATATTATTTTCCCACCGGCCTCATTGATGGCATGTAAATTATCCATAATCAGCTTCCGGGAAACCCCAGTAAACTTTTTATGGTCGTCTTCGTTGCTTGCTTTAAAATCGTATAGGAATAAATCTACATATGGCACAATGGATAATATTTTGCCGGTGGCTGCGTGGCCGCTGGTTTCAATACAGGTGTGAAGCCCATTTTCTTTAGCAAGGTGTAGTAATGCCAAAGTAAAATCGTACTGAGCCAGAGGCTCACCCCCAGACAAGGTAAGCCCCCCGCCAGAGTGCTTGTAATAGAGGCTGTCCTTTAACACAACCTCTATTACATCTTGGGTAGACATTTCTATGCCCTTTATTTCAATGGCGGATTGGGGGCAGTGCTGGGTGCATTTGCCGCAGGCGCTACAGTTGTCTCGGTTAATTGTGTGGGAATTTTCCTTTGCCGCGTCATGGCTTGGAAAGCTATGGTTTGGGCAAATTGTGCCGCATAGGCCGCAGTGTAGGCATTTTTCCTCTAAATAAAATAGCTCCTTTTTAAAGGACAGGGACTCTGGGTTGTGGCACCATAGGCATGACAGAGGGCAGCCCTTTAGAAACACGGTTGTTCTAAGGCCTGGGCCATCGTGTAGGGAGCAGCGCTCTATGGATAAAATTGTTCCCGTCATCTAGTGAAGGGTCCTTGTTAGTATTTCATCTTGGATAAATGGCTCTAAATCTATAAACCGGGCTGTCCAACCCCCCATTCTAATCATTAGGTTGGGGTATTTTTCTGGTTCTTTCTTTGCGGCCTCTAGCTCCCCTTTGTTTATGATGGCAAAGCTGGCCTGATGGCCGCCTGCTGCCCAATATGCCGCAAATAGGGCCTCAAATTTGCCCCGCTCCTTTGTAATAAGCTCCCGAGATATTTTGAAATTGGTGGTGGCGCCGCCGTTGGCTGGGGTGCCTCTGATGATGGAGTTCATTAGGGCGGTTAGGCCGTTTTTGTCGTTGCCGGCAGTGGGGGCGTTGCAGATTGCGTAGGGTATTCCTTTTTTGCGCCCGTCTGCTGTTGCGCCCATTTCTAGGCCCATATAGTGGCCGTGGGGGTTGGCGCTGGCTAGGGTGTGGAAATCTAAGCCACATTCCTTACCGGCTTTTTTGGCTTCATTGCCTATATCCCGCCATATTCTGGACACCATCATATCTGCGTCTACATCGTCATTGCCGTATTTGGGTATGGACAGTATTGCTTTATGCATATCCTCGTACCCTTCGAAGTTTACGTCCATGGCTTTTAGTACTTCTGGAAGGGTAAATTTTTTGTGGTCATATACTAGCTTTTTGATGGTTGTAAGGCTGTCGGCGGCGTTGGTATAGCCGTGGCCCATTACGCTTACGCCTATATAGCGGGCTCCCCCTTGTAATATGGGCTTGTTTCTGCTAATGCAATCGTTTACTAGCAGGCTTGCCATTAGAAATGCGCTTTTCTTGTTGTGGGTTTCCATAACTACATTGATGTAGCGGGCTAGCTTCATTGCGTGGGCTTTTACATGGTCCATGAAGGTTTGGTATAGCTCTTCAAAGGTTTGTGGGTTGCAGTCCCGGAGCACTTCGTCTAGGGTTTTTGGGATATTCCAGTTGGTAATCAGAAGAGCCGGCCCGTGGGGGGCCAGTATAAACTCTCCACAACCCACAGGATAATAGCTTTCCGCTTCCTTTAGTGAAACGCCGAAGGCCTCCGCTACGCTGCCAATAACCACATCGTCGTTGTATAGTAGCGGGAAGGTGCCTGTTTCACGGATGGTGTCATATGCTAGTTTTAGGATACTGGGGTTTATGTCGTTGTGAATGCGTAGCGTCACCTGGGGTGTCACCCTTTTATGGCGCTGTGTGGCTTTTAGGGCTGCTGTTATAAAGCGGTCGGCGTTTTCTGGGTTGCGTCTGCCTTTGCCTCCCATTACTAGGCGGCATACAGTGTCGTCGCCGTTTTCGTTAATCATTTCATAGAAGGCTTGTATCAGGCTGATTCCTTGCTCCTCTGTGATTGTACCTGCGTCTATTTCCCGGGCATATACATCCCCTAAGGCAACGTCTAGCTGATGGATTTCGTAATGTCTTTCGTGAAAAAGCAGTTCGAAAATTAGAATCAATTGCAGTGCCTCGGCAACTGTGGCCGGCGGGTGATTTAAGATGCCTGAAATGGTTTTTGCAATGTCTTCCCGGCCCATTTCCTTGGCGCAGTTTAGGTAAAAGTTGCATACATCATCTACGGATTCCAGTATAAGCAGCAGACCGGCTTTAAAGTCCCCTTCTGGCATTGCGTTAACATCCTCTTTAATGCCGGGTAGGCCCCTTGTCACTACCATATCCAAGTTCGTGGCTCCTGAGAAGCCGCCGTCAAACTCTAATTCTGCATTGGCACGGATTATGGCCTGGTTGGACTCTTTTCTCCAGAACGCCTCTAGCTCTTCTACAATTTTCCGTTCTTCTTGGGTGAGAGTCATGGTATGGATTGCCGAAAAATCAAAGCTATACCCGCCGTTTTTCCCCGCTGCTTTATTTTCTGGGGTGTAGTTGGGCATACCAAAAAAGCTCATGGTTCCTACATGGGCAATGCGCCTTACCCTGCAACGCCCTGCGAAGGTATCGCCGGGGCGTGGGCCAGGCAGCATACCGGGGTATTGAACTTTATTGCATAGGGCCTCCCGTATAGGGATTGGTTTGTCTTCGTGCTTTTTGTATGCCTCTGTGATTTCAACTGCTTGGGCTACGATTGGATTTATCATTTTTGTCCCCCCTCTGAGGTATTTTAAAGTTGTTATGTTGTTGTGATTATACACGATTATTTGTGTTGCGCTAGTAGTAAAATTCTTACCTCCGTGGCCTTGGGCCGTATAGGGATATCAGCACTTCGTTGGCCATAATATTGTACTCGTAAAATTCCTCTGAAAAGGCGGTTTTGGCGTTTCTTGTCATTTCGGAAATAGATGTGGGGGTAAGGCGGAAGCTTTTTCTTATCTCGCCGCTGTTGTAGTGATATTGGATATGGGGGAATATTTGCTGCCAGTGGGCGGCTAGGGTGTTTATCGGGTTCTGCCTTGGCCTTTCTATCATAAAGCCTTGGCGTAGCTTTGGTTTAATATTGTCCCAAGTATTATCCTCTGCCATTGGCTCCCCTTCTAGGCATTTGTTAAAGTAGCTATAAATATTGCGTCCGGCTTCCAAAAATGTTTCTGTATTGTTTTGATAGTGGAGCTGGTCATTACTATCCCCATTGCCGGTGCTGTATGAAAATGTGAAGCTTATATTAGATAAATCTGGGTTGTGACCGGCTTGGGTGTGGCCAATTGCCGGGATATGTGTTGCGGCGTTATTAAATAGGCTTTTTATACCTGCCCGGGCTTGGGAGGTGCAATTTTCCCCGGTGATATTGTTTATTACCTCGGTTATGTTGACCCTATTGGTGGGGGACACGAAGCCGGTAAACATCTGATGAGCGTAGGAATCCGCATATATGTGTAGTAGCATCCCTAGCCTCATTAGGGTGATATTTTGCTTGTGGCCTATTTTATAACTTTCGATTTCCTTGTGTAGCAGCCTGTCTATTAGGGAGTTGTCCCCAAAAGCAAGGGGGATAACGCTGCTGTCTGCTATGCCAGCCTGGGTTTCGTCAAAGGGCGTGAAATGAAAGGGAGATAGGATAAACCGTTGGTCCCGGCTTGCGATTAGCCTTGCGTACTCGAAGGGGTTTGTGAAGCCGGTGGCTACAGGCCTAAAGTTGCCTAGTATCGACCATGAATATAGGTCTAGGGTGCTGGAGTTTATTATTTTCCTTGGGATGTTGGAGCAGGCTATTAAAGATGGGGTGCTGTAGTCATCTACAAATTGTGAGTATTTTGCGAGCTGCTGGGCTTTTGTATCTTCAAAACCCGCTAGTATTGCTAGGGTTTTTATGGCGAAGTAGTGGAAGTTGATGTTCATATGATGCTCCCAAAATGATTGGAATTGGTATCAGCATATTATTCATTTTTGTGAGCTATA
>Ga0123355_10007296_pt1 | contig 16539 bp, 6 predicted proteins | sample TergutEmb28metaG_3_FD_89872 | JGI IMG/M metagenome (GOLD analysis project Ga0123355, IMG submission 89872) | Embiratermes neotenicus P1 segment gut microbial communities from Petit-Saut dam, French Guiana - Emb289 P1 | ecosystem: Host-associated > Arthropoda: Insects > Digestive system > Gut ...
ACACACCACACACACACCACACACACACACACCACACACACACACCCCACACCCACACACACACACCCCACACACACACACCCCACACACACACACACACCACACACACCCCCCACCACCCAACACACACACACACCACACACACCACACACCACACACCACACACACACTCACACACACCACACAACACACACACCACACCACACACACACACACACACCACACAACACACACACCACACCACACACACACACACAACACACACCACATACACACACTCACACACACCACACACACACACTCACCACACACACTCACACACACACACACACATTCACGCACACGCACACGCACACACAAACGACTGAAGCCAAAGTCGTCAGAACATTTATTAGGTTGTATTCTGTAATTAAAATTCACGAATTAAGCGCTAATAATAAATGAATCCTGCACATATCACTCATTAAGTCCATAAAGACAAGCTTGGCCCGCCCAACAAATTTGCGGCAGACACCTGATTTCTAAAACTGCAGCACCTAGGAAAGAAGCTACAGCACGCCGCTACCAATTTTCGCGTTTTGCTTCTTCTTTTCAAAATTCCTTACTTATATGCCCTTGAGAGAAAATTGTGCAGGCAGCAAGCAGAGTTCGTGATGCCGGAAAAGGCGAAGCCGGACACAGAAAACACAAAAGGCTCGATCTTCGCTTCAAGCTTGCGGCCGTTTTAGTGCCTAAGCCCAGCGGTGCAACAAAAGCGAAGTATGCTAAGTCTTAATCTATAGCACCTCGACTTGTAGCCGTCATATACAGATTGTATGCTGATTTTTACGCCTAAGTGGAGCGTAAATAATACGTGATGGCTTTATAATTTTCCTGGAATCACGTCGTTAATGAAAAATACGAAACAGTACACTCATTTAAGTTAGATTTCATTCAAAGTAGGTTACTTGTGCGACTAAGCACTTCTGCCAGTGTCTGAACTTTCCTGGAAGCCATTTGATAAAAATCCTTTTCAGCTCTCCATCGCATTCTGAACGATGTCAGCAGCATCACAAAGCGCCGTCCTTGCAATATTTTTTGAATTCCACGGAACAAGTAAAAATCAGCTGCAGCCAGGTCAGGAGAGCATGAGGGATGCTCCAGTGTTGTCACAATATTCTTTGCCAAGAAATCCTTGACCAAAACCGACCGATGTGCTGGAGTATTGTCGTGAAGGATAAACCAACTGTTCGTTCTCAATTTTTCGGGGCTTATCCTCCTGACCGCATGCCGAAGGCGACGACGGATGTCAATGTGCGTTTCTTTATCAACACTTTTGCAATTCCACTCTCACAGAAATTTCTTTAAATTTTATCAGCGAATTCCGGGAACTTTTCGAAGCTACAACGTACACGGAGGCATGTTGCAGACTGACTTAATGGTCAATACGTACATTTGACAGAGAATGCGACTTCTGTCAATAGATAAACCAGCTTTTTCGTCAGAAGGGGCGCCCCAACACACTGCGGTTTTAAAGTCCAGTACTACCGAATTTGATAACTGCCCAACAAGTTGCGACTTATTCAGTTTATTACATTTCTGTAGGCAGCTCTATATGTTTCGAGTGTTGACACCCATCATCAGGAGCTCGTACAGTGTAATTACAGCTTCTGGTATTGACTAACCGGATCTACTACCATCCGCTCTCGTTGTTGAGTTGGAACTGATTCATACACATGAATCAGTTCCAACTCAACAACGAGAGCGGGTGGTAGTAGCTCCGGTTAATCAATACCAGAAGCTGTAGTTACAGCTGTACCAGCTCCTGATGATGGGTGTCAACACCCGAAACATGTAGATCTGCCTACAAAAATGTAATAAACTGAATAAGTCGCATCTTGTTGGGCAGTTATTAAATTCGATTCACGATGCACGGACCCATTTATATAAAATTCAGTACTACCGTAATATCTGGCCATGAGTCTCAGGAAGGGCTCACCACAATGACGAACTCAGCCGTCAGTGTATCGTAACACGACTAGAAATTCTATTCGTGTGTGTGTGTGTGTGTGTGTGTGTGTGTGGACATTTTTATTATTATTTTAACCACTTAATGTAATGTAATAAGTCCCACACAAATGCAGAGGACAAAGTGTCTCTAAGACCCCCACACACAAATTCTAATCCCTCCCACCCGTAGAATGTAGGTGGTAGGTACGTGGGACACGTCGGCGACAAAGCCCATTTTCACGAGATGTTACCACCAAAAAGAAAGAAAAAACACAAAAACCATAGAGCATTTAGTGTATCTGAAGAAGACGGACAGATCTACTCGTACTGTAGGTGTTGTGCTGGAACGTACCTGAGGAAGAGATTGAAGGGAACCACAAAATTCCTGATAATATTTAACACCCCGACAGAGACTGAAACCTTCCACACTCCAATGACAGATGCAGACCTGTTACCACTACACTAACCTATCCGCAAGTTTCGACGCATAACGGTACACTTCAGCAAAAGTATCCGACGCGGGTTGCATCGTTGGATGTATTGAGCTGGTACTACTGAATGGCTAAAGGAATATACAGAATATGTTTTGGATTACGTCGGATATATATATACTGGTATATAAGCCGGCGGCGGTTTTGTTCCTGTTCGCTGGGAGTGGCTGATAAACAACGACAATATCAGGGCTGCTATGTCACCGGCATTCTAGAGCGTTAGACTATTCTACCCTCATGTCAAAATAGTTGAATATGCATAATGGTATTCGGAGAGACCGTGAGTGTAAGCAATTCTGGGACGTAACGGTGTAGTACGCAAGGACATTCCAGGTTGGAATTCGGCTCTTGAGACTTCTTAGCTTCATATTACCATTTCATTTAAGTCTATACAAGTCTCTTCAGATGAATCGGAGTGTTTAAATAACACAACAAACACTCATTAAATACAGGAACGTCACAGAATAAGAGAGTTTAAAGCTAATATCGTTCGGTAGGTTTATTAGGTAATGTCAGCCACTAATGAAATAAGTGGAAGATAATGAATTCTTGCTTTATTTAATGAAGCAATTTGCTGTCCCTCTAGAGGCACTATACTAACACTTGTATGGAGAAGAGAAAATCCATTATAAACATCAGTTATTATAGATGATGCAAGCCCGAGACTTCCTGAATAGAAAGTACTAGTTTTAGCTACGAAGCAGTAGACTAGTCGCAACAAAGGCCGATGAAGCATGATATCCAGGTGTTTTTATCGATTACGTACCCAGTTCGAAGTTCTGGGTACGTAATGGATACAATTTCTTGATATGATCTGCCCCAGTGTTTTCCAGCCAAATACTAGCGGAACCTTAGGATTCTGAGAAAAATCGTCGAACAAATGAATATAAATTCTGAAATACCTCAAAATGTTTCCAAGTATCTATCGAAATATCGCGGGAATTTTTGTCCGACAATTTGTAATACTGGAATAATCTCTGTACACTGCCAACTGTCTCTTTTGTTTTGCTTTTGTAGTTCGTATTTAATGTTACGCGTAACTGTGCAGTGCCTGTATTCGTTTCGTATCGTTACAGATCCGCCACACCGATTGCCACAACAAGGCAAGCTCCCATGGGAAAAACAGCAGCTCGGCTATCTACAAATATATTGTCTCGACAATAATTTAGCAGCGTTTGAATTGCGGCCCCCCCTCCCCACAACTTTTTCTTCCCGTACGTTTTCATATGTAGTGTTTCCTCGAAATATGATAAATTATTTTACGTGTCCCTCCGTGGACAGTAAGTTAAGAAACACAGGCTGTAACTTAAAGTGTCCTTACCTTAAATTCATTCACATGATGTTTATTGACTGAGAACAAAATGAGACGATTGAAAAACTACCGTAAAGACGTTGTATCTACTGCCGTAGTAAGGCTGACACGCGATTCTAATTTATTACATTCTTCAGTTTCTATCATTCTACAAATGCCATCCTTTCAACACTCCGCCATTAATCTCTCAGCAATCAACTTGTCGCACTCTGCCTGCAGTCTCAAACTGTCTCTTTCTTTCCTGTTTTCACAAACTACAGACGACCATTATTCTATCGTCTTGTTTTCATCAAACATGTTGTATAGAGCAGAGCTAAACCATACTACGCCAACCTAGGCCAGCAATATAAGCACTGGAGCACTTCAGAGGATGTGCGGACGAATGAGTTTTCCCGGCATATTTCCAGACATGCACAATGAACCGCCATTTCTTGTAAGAGAGTTGTGGCTGATTAGTGCGAATACAGAGCGCGACGTATAATCTCAGTTTGCAGGCCAACCTACTCTGTCGCTACACAAATTAACTAACCTAAAGAAAGAAAAGAGTAAAGTTACTCAATACACAGTCATACACAGCCTTACAGTACAAATTTTGGGAGACTAGATTCGTCTTTATATAAGCCATTATCTAAAAAAAAACCCTCAGTTGACATTTATTACTGCAAATACGTATGAGCTAATAATAAATGAAACAGTAATAAATAGCCAATGAAGATTTTTAAGAAAAGAGGTCTGTTGATGGTTAATGGCAAGCCGAAAATAGCGAACTAAAAATCTGTCCTGTAAGGCTGTGTATCAATGTGTGCTGGAAAATATACATACTGGTTGAATAACACAACGAAGATAAATCACCTTGCAATTAAACATAGAACTGTTCTGCCATTGCACAAATTGAAACGCCTGCCCTGATTTTGTGTCTACGAGGTTTGATAAAAAAATACGGTGAATCTTATGTTTATTGGACCGTGCATCAGACTGCATACAAATACCACACCACCATAGCCACACGGAAACGGAACGCCAACACACACCGAACCAGATACAACCCATGAAATAACTACGAATTAGTCGCAAGCTTCTGAGGATGGATGTATTAACGTCCGAAACATGTTGGGCACTGAATAAAGTAATAATAAAACAAGTAGCATCAAGTTGGTTTCTCTTTACTCAATACGGTGAATATTTAAATAAAAAATGACAACTTCACCGTTTCCAAGTCGTTTACTTTGGAATTTTTCCTTCAGAAAGTTTTCCACACAAAATTGTTCCCGCATTAAGGACTTCTCAACTCCACACGCTTCAGTATCAAAATAACAGGGCATTTGCAAATTCCATAATGACGGGGTGGATGGGCAGGCTTGTGTTGAAAGGGATGGCAAAAAACATAACACGCTTTACGACAGTTGGGCTCACACGTGAATCTCCAACTGGTAAATCCCAAATACAAAAAAGGGAAGACAATCAATAGGGCCGTGGGGTTAACATATTGTAACCAGTTAATGATCCGTGGTAACTATATGTACCATCTAGTTCAAAATCAAGTGAATCGACATTTTCAGCAACGAGTGTGTTTATGTGTTTCTTGTGAATCTCAGAAAAAGTAGACATTTTTGTCACATGCAGGTTCAACCTGTTGGTCCCTGTAATGAAGATGCATTGGGTTTGTTGTGAGGTAAAAAATGAATTTTTTTATAGAATATCTGTAAATATTCACAATCACAACTGTCTTATATGTAAATAGTTTTACTTATATGGCAACTCATTTCGACCCTAAACTCGGGTCGTCTTCAGGCCATAACACAAGAACCTGAAACACATAGAGAAACTAAAAGCATAAGTTGGAGATCTCCCCCTTTTACATAAAAAACGGGGAGATCTCCAAATCATGCTTTTAAGTTCTGTACATGTTTCCGTTTCTTGGGTTATGGCCTGTTGATGACCCCGAGTTTAGAGTCGAAACTAGCTGCCATATATATAAAACTATTTACAAGTGAGTTGGTTGTAATTGTGCACATTTATAGATATTGTATTTGCTACAAAAAAGGGTATGTTTCATATTGAATTTTTATAGTCTATATTATTTAGAAGGAATATGCGCTTTTCTAATCGTTTCTCCCGATTTACTCTCTGTTGTTAGCTCTTTGCTTTATCACTCGGTTCTGTGAAACTGATGGAACTTGCAGAATTAATAGAACGCCAGATAACTACGAAACCTCTTACTGTGAACTCTCCATCATGAACGGAATTCAGACAAAGCAATAAACTTCTCTTACGTGTATTACTTGCATATAACGTGAACGCGCAGTAATGAGGTCGCTTCTATGTGCCTTTCGTAGGCCGACCTGTTTCATTTCAGATAATACGCAGAGGATTATTGACATTCCACACTGAACAATGTCAAGAGAATTTTATTTTGGTTCATGTTGATCCAATACGATCGCTGCTAGCAATATGGTATCCAATTTATTGTTGAACTTCAAAACCTGATAATCGTAAAAAAAACATAGTTGCATAAAATGTAATATACTACATATGACTACATATTACGTACATTGATATATATATACACATTTAAATGCATACATATTTGGTTCAAAGAGAAAGAAAAAAGCAGTAATTCATTTTAGAGAATTCTGAGATGGGTTTTTATTATTTGCGGAAATTATATTTCTCTATATTTCAGTGAATAATTCGTACAAGCCCAACCACCGTTGTGTGTCACGGAAACTTACATCAGACACTTCAGAAGTTAGCACAGTCATTACAGTATCAAAAAATAAAGCCGGACTGACTGCTGGGTGATTTTAATAAAAACGTCAGTTAATGTTTTTTTTTTTACGATACTAGCGTTACGTCTTAGATTCTGCAGTTCTTTATCGAAAACATACGTATTTAGAAATAGTGTCTTGGCCTTGCAACTAAATGTAATGGCAAAACTTATACCATCCTGGAAACAAGTTTATAACCAACAAATTGCACGTATTAAGAACAGACTGCTACGTATTTCGGCTATTGTCTAGAGTCATCTTCAGTGAGCATCAATACAAAAGGGCGTATACAGCGTTATTAAACAGCTTTGTAATATAATAATTAAAAACTTTTTATGTAACAAGATACATAGACGTTTTAACGGTCCGCTGCCACTATATACTTTACCACCAGCACATCACAAAGCTTTATAAGAACGTTCTCTACGTCTTTCAGTATTGATATCCCCCCCCCCCCCAGCCAAAACATTTAAGAGTGTTTTCTATTCTACATAAGGGGAAGTTGTTGGTTACACACTTGTTATGTTCGTCAGTTGCACAGATGTACAATATTAAGTTCATGACAATCGGCTTCTCACCTGCTTTTAGGACCGTTCGAAAAATTGCGAAAAGCGACTATTAGCTTCGTCATGTCTGTCTGTCCGTCCGTCCGTCGGTATGGAACTCGGCTCCCACCGGACGGATTTTAAAGAAATTTCATATCTGAATAATGTTCGAAAATCTGTCGAGAAAATTCGAGTGTCATTCAAATCGGAGAAGAATAAAGGGTACTTTCCATGAAGACCAATATACATTTACGACCATATCTCGCTCAGTTCTTCTTGGAATGAAAAATGTTCCAGACAAAAGTTGTAGAGAATATTAAAACACACATTTTGTGTTCAGTAACTATTTTCGAAAATCGTGCCGTTTATGAGATAAAGTGTAAAAATACTGTAGAGCCGGGCAAGCCACAGATGACAGTATGGCGCATGCGCATTATATGCTGGATTCCTGAGGCTACAAACACACACTCAAAATATGTAATGCTACTTCTCCACTGCAACAATAGTTGCATTAACGCGTTCCAATGTTACCATATACGTACATTGCCTGTTTTATAGTTTGAGAGCAGGGAATGCGGCGTAAAGTACGCAGCAGAAACGTACGTAAAATTAAAAATTCCTAAGTCCATGTAGTACAAAATCACAAAACCATTGCTGTATCTTACTTGTGGTGAGTTAAACATTTAATGACAACTGAAGAATAAAAATTCAACTATATGCCACTTGATATTTTATTGTACTTATTATGGGCTCAAAATGTTTAAAGCATTACTATGCCCATCGTCAGGAGCTCGCGACTATGATGTTGTCTGCCACATTGGTCGTGTCGTTCTTGGTTTGCTGTATGTTGGAGGTGAGGTGCGGTTAGGCCGGAGTAGTGTCCGGGATGCAGGCACAAGTCTTTAGCCTGCAGGCCGGACACTACTCCGGCCTAACCGCACCTCACCCCCAACATACAGAAAACCAAGAACGACACGACCGATGTGGTAAACATCATCATAGTCACGAGCTCCTGACGATGGGCATAGTAATGCCTGAAACATGTTGAGCCTATAAGAAGTACAATAAAATATCAAGTGGCATCTAGTTGGTTTTTCGAGTCTTCAGTTATCACAATGATGCATGGTCCAATAAACATGAAATAAACATTTAATAAGCACAGGTGGCATAATGCCCACACCAGTACTCGGCTTTTTGAACTCTTGTGTTGGGCTGTAAATTAACATTATATATATTTTACATAACAAGCAAAAAGTAGCGGTGGAAGAAAGAAATGATAAAACATTTGCGGTAACCAAAAATGCTTATCCACAGCTGCTAACATAAAGATTCACACCTTACAAAAATTACACGAAATGTGTGGATTTAGCGTTACATGTGCTGTTCAAATATGGCGATTAAATAGAGTATAGGAAGAACCTGACAAATCAATGACCGATGTTGCAAGAAACTGCTGGTATTGCCAAGGTGCTGGGCTGCAGTGAGTGTTACGGCAGAAATGGAGCCAGGACGGGACAGCAGGAGGGGGAAAATGATGTGGCTGACAGCTAAATATTGGAAGCCAGCTATGCATATAGATATTCAATACCTTGCCAGACATTGTTAGAGATGGCATAAAGATAATATGAGATTCGAAAGATGGGCAAAGAGAATTAAGCTGGTTGAGAAAATACACGTCTCGTATATATTTGTAAAGTCGGCAGGCACCTGAGGCCAGCTAATTATACATAATCACCAAAGGAATATATATATAGTGACACAAGAAAACCAAACCTATTCTAAAAAATGTGAGAAAAGATTTTTTTTTATTTCTGTGTGCCGAGATACGAAGTAGGAGAGCTGCAGGAAAGAATGTTCCCTATTACCAGAAACGATATAGAGTGAATAGTAGAAGGAGCTTGAAAACGAAAGGGGATTAGAAATGGAACGCGTAAGAAAAACTCCCTGTGTGCTTAGAAAATGAAGATATTGAATACGTACTGCTGATTTTTCTAGGTAGGAAGGGAAACAAGAGAATTTTTAGCTAAAACCTGGGTAAGTGTCAAAGATAAATTTGGGTGCAAAAAATAATTTAAGTATAAAAAGAGAAAAAGTGCGGAAAATGTAGGAGAATGTTTTGATAAATTTAAGTGTGAATGGTAATTAAGTTGAGAACAATTTACAGTGTACAGTGTAACAACCAGACGTAACGAGGTGACCAGTTCTACACAGTTGCATGTAAAAAAGTAAAGGTAAAGGTCATCGAAATACGCCATGACTGGCACGGATGGCGGAGTAGAGGTATAGGGTGCTTGATGGAGGTGGGTGGTCAAAGCCACGCACCGGCCGCCTTCCCACAGGGGAAACAGCCCCGGTACCCATTGTACAGGAGGCTGGGTGGGCGTCAGGGCCGGTCTGGATGGATATGGAGTGCAGAAAATCATTTTACCTCACCACTGTTCGAACCCCGGACGGTCCAGCCTATACGAATTCCTATCAGGAGAAATCAGTACAAGTTTAACAAGGAGAAATCGAAGAATTTATATATTTTTATTTGCAAAAAAACTAACATTACTTTTAGAGAGGGTTGGATGTTCTTAAGAAATTCTTTTCTGGGGGACAGATAAGATGCGTAATCCATTGGCACATATTCTTATACTTCCACCACCTCATTTTGAACAGTCGGTTTCAAAAGGTTTCACTAAACTTTATTTTTCGAGTAAAATTCCACCTACATTCACCTCACCTCAGTACCACGAGACTTTAAATTGAGTCATTAGTATATCATTTGAAACTAAAAAGGAAAGTCTCCGGAATCCATTAGTAGTATATTTCAATGTTGTTGAACTTCGACACCGTAATGGGCCAATTATCCCAATTACTTTCGTGACACGATCTGCCAACATTAATCTTCCTTCCATGCCAGCAACTGTACTAGCTTCCGCCTAAGTCATCGTGTCTGTTCAGTGCGAACACGAAATTATTCAAAGTACACGTGACGCCATATGTTCACTTCCGCAACAGATGGCACAATAGAAGCACGTACGTTTTTGAGCTTTGAGTTCTAAATGAGTGCGTCAGTCTTTGTTTTCAACATCGAGATATTCCCATCTATGTCCATGAATATTTGGGCTACCTTGATCAGCCAAGCGCAGTCTTCGAGATATGTGTGAGGTACCCTGACACTCCAAGCGCAGTCTTTGAGATACACTTTCAATGAGCGCTCTGGGTTTGATGAAGAAAAGGCAACAACATTTTTCCTGCAATCCTAAATGTTTTGTTCACAAGCTCAGATTTCTTATCATGCATGTGCCTTTCTAAGTCGTATTGGTTTTAACCATTTAGGAAAAGAAACAAATCTCTTATCCCTACCGGGACTCGAATTCCGGACCGTCACTATACCGGTTCCAGACACAGATGTCGATAAACAGTAATAAAAGAACATAATAAATAAATAAATAAATAAATTCTGGCAGGCTATCTCTTGTTATCACGGAAATTTTTTCTAAGCGAAGAGACGAAAATTTCGATGACAATAAAATTGGAAATGGATTTACGGACTGGCTCGAACTCCTTGACAAGTGTCATGCTGTAGTATGATGGACTTTTAGTGGTCTAAGGAGAAGGGAATCAAAAATTCGGTAACTTTATAAATGATCGCCTTTGGTTTATTTTGCCACATATTCTACTTCAGAAACCATAAATCGAGCTAAAATGAAACACGATCAACGGAACCAAATGCCATTTTAAGTGTTGTATCTGGGATGTTCTGCACAAACACGACTAAATCGTTGCGACTTTTAACCCATGTGTTTGATTTAATTCAATAAATTTTGTAAAACGATTAATTTGTCCATGCGCACAACATGAAGGCATACGGGCCCCTTCGTTCTTATCCTCGGCACTAGTTAGAGGTGAGTGGTTAGCATCAAGCCCAGTCCGCCTCACCCTCAGGGAAGGAACCCTCGAGCCAAATGAACAGGAGACTGGGTGCGGTCCATAGCCGGTCCGGGAGCTTCGCAGAAAGGATTTTTTTTTTGCACTTGCAACTCTCTAAACTCAGGTCAGGATGTTTGAATCAAGTTACTCTTCTCCGACTTCATCCCAAGTGGCAATAAATCAGGGTAAAATCTTATATAAAATGGTTACTTGAACTTTCTAAACTTTTTTAGTACTTTAAGCATCGTCCAATATCCGCAACCGCAGGCCAATTCAATCGTGTGCACGTTACATAAGATTTTATATTTAATAATTTCCCACTGTTTCTCTTCCCCTTCAAATATTTCAAATATTTATTTTATTTTTATTTTTTTACGTTTTGCTGACCGTGCATTTCAGTTTATTTATCTTAGTAATTAACCAACTTGATGCACAAAATTTTTGTTTTACAATAAGTTTATTTCGTAGCCTCTACATGTTTCGAGCACATGTGTTCATCATCAGGAGGTCAAAATTGCATTACACAGCCTCTGGTATCATCACACCTGTAGGTGACCGTCCGGTGCACAGGTTGAAAGCACAATTCTCAACCTGTGCACGAGACGGACACCTAAAGGTGTGATGATACCAGAGGCTGTGTAATGCAATTTTGACCTCCTGATGATGAGCACATAGTGCTCGAAACATGTAGAGGCTACGAAATAAACTTATTTTAAAACAAAAATTTTGTGCATCAAGTTGGTTAATTACTAAGATAAATTTCAAATATTGTTGACAATGGTTCGCTTTCCTTCTGGATCAGCTACTCCTTTCAGCAAACCAGGATTCCTTCGTAATTTACCCCGTTAGCTCTTTACGAACGAAATAAACAGAGAATAATGAGACTTTTTCATTTGACTTCTTCCATTGTAAAAAAAGAATTATCTTTAAATGCGACGTACGTTCTATACCATTATGAGTTATACATACATCTGATTTGATACGATGAGCCTCGTTTGAAGAACTCGAAATACTCGGTAAAACTTCTGGTACTGTACATACGGATTATAGGTTCACTTGCCGTATGCGACACGAATATATGTTTTTCCATCTTTCAGTGCCAATGCAAATAGCAAATGTTTTAAAAATCCTTTCTTTCGGAGCTGGAAAAGGGAAGGTTACGTGGACGCAGAAGAAAAACTCTCTCGCTGTTAAACTTATGTTCTTTGTGCAAAGACGGATATAAATAGACAATAATCAACAAGGTACATAAATGTGAAGTAAATGCTGGGTAATTCGACCGCACAAACCGCCGGAAAGACGCGTGATAATCAGGCCTCCGCCACGGTGTAAATGAGAGATATTTGCTCTTCTGGAATGTTACGCAATGTAGATTGGTAGTAAGTCACCGATGTTTCGGGTCAATCTATCGGTCCCATCACCATGCCAGTTGAAAGTTAACATATCTTATCTTATCTTACATATCTTATTACACTGATCCTTATTATTGTTTATTCAGTTCTGAAATCCCTTCACAAGGATTTCGATGTTTTGCTGACCGTGCATCTCAGTATAGTCTTAGTAATTGACCAACTTAATGCACAAATTATTGTTCTATAATAAGATTATTATATTCCTCTACATGTTTCGAACACTATTGTGCTCATCATCAGGAGGTCAAAACTGTATTATGCAGCATCAGGTACCATCACACTCTGAAGGCGGCCGTCCGGTGCGCACGTGCACACCGGACGGCCGCCTTCAGAGTGTGATGGTACCTGATGCTGCATAATACAGTTTTGACCTCCTGATGATGAGCACAATAGTGCTCGAAACATGTAGAGGAATATAATAATCTTATTATAAAATACGAATTTGTGCATTAAGTTGGTCAATTACTAAGATAAGGCTTCCCAGGCAGTTTACTTCTGAATCGTAGGTTTAAAGTTTTCTGCACGTTTTCAGTTATATTCAAAAGTTGTCCTACGAATGGAAGCTAACACAGTATGCACAGGCGTCGACGCTTTCAGGAAACCAATTACTTCCCTAAAACAGATTTCACATTAATCTGATACTGTAAGTTACTCAGCAGCATCTGTCAATCATTATTTGTTGTTTTGTGCGTAGATGTACTAGCGCTGTTTTGTTATGTCAACTGCTGACGGTTCCCGATTCGGCACGTAATGTATAAACATGAGTGTAACGTAGAATTACGTAATTTAATGAGGTTGTTCAAACATCCCTGAATTAATCTCGCCTCGTTGTTTTATGTGTTGTGTTGTTCCCGACCTTTCCTTTTATACTTCCGATTTTTATGTATCTGTGATGTTTATGTGTATTTGCCCTGGCCTTAACGCTGTTCGGCGAGCATCTAAATCAACAAGGACTAACCGAATTATTATTCGTCCATTAAGCTGTTGAGTCACCACGTAAAGAAACAATAATAACAATAATAACTACTATTATTATTATTTGTCTTTCATCTGCTTGTCTAATTGTGTAGTATTCATATGTTTGTGTATTCCTGCTGGTTGTATAAATGGACCTGTGATGTTAAGCCTTCCTGTAAATAAAGAATAATTGAATTGAAATTAATTAAATTGAAATGAACCGAATAATTATCAACACAATTTCTTATTAAAATTAAAAATTTCGGCACCACTAATAATTTTACCAAAGTGCATCACTGGAAATGATCCTCAGCCACATTGATCTTCACAACCCACCTATTTAATTAAGGCTCGCATTATTTTTATACCCTTAACAAATTCTCCAACTTCCAAGTTACCGGTCTTCCGAAGACGTACAATTCTCTACAGGTTTCCTTTCTCCCTCACCCGAACTACACACCCGCGCATTAGAGCCGACTACATTTAATTTACCTAACAATAGGAATGGCGTGCGTAAATTATCAAGTTCCTCCGCAGGTAGAACCTGAATCCTATATTGCCGCCTTGCCTTCGTCTTTCTTGAGTTGAAATATTTATTTGAGCATTTCAGGATCCGGACATTTATAGTTCATATTCCTTCTTTAATGTGCAAAAGAATGCCTTTTACAAAAATACAAAACAAAGGACACCATATCAACAGCGGTGGAAAATTAGACTTATTTTGAATTTAATAATAATAATAATAACATAAAACAACAAAACGACAATGTAAATGGCCGTTGTTCTTCTATTAGAAAACATACGGAATTAAGGGCACTCATCAGTCAAGAGTTTTTTGTTGCTGCTGCTCCTACTGTTGCTGCTGTTTAGGGAATAATACAGATGAAAGTATTTATTAACACATTCCGTGCGTGTTACTGAAAGGATCCAATCAGGCATACAAATTTTCCTAAATGAAATTCCCCCTTCATTTCATCTTTCTTTGGAATGATACCTTACTGCTTCAAACCGGTCTTCTAAATCAAAAGACTCTGTAACCTTTCAGTTTGGCTGGTACGACAGAATATCGACAAGCAAGAAGTCGTTCGCCATCACTAAGCACGATGCGGATGGAATTTATTTTTGCCATACAATGGAAGCACTCAAAGGGTACCTACAACCACTGACACTTCAGATTCACCCAGGGGGCAATTTTTTTTTTTAATTCCCGAGAACATTATGTCAAAAACCGCTGGTGGAATGGTTAAGAGGCGCACTGTCAGAAGGCAAAGTAAGGCTCCTTATATTTGTGTTTATTGGACTATGCATCATTGTAATATTTGAAGAATAAAAGACCAACTTCATGTCACTTGTTATTTTATTTCACTTCTTATGTGCTCAACATGTTTCGGATATTAATATATCCATCATCAGGAGCTTGCGACTGTGCTGCTGAATTACCACATCGGTCGTTTTTTTTTTCTCGGTTCATTGTGTGTTGGACATTTGGTGCGGCTGGGTTTGAGTGGTGTCCGTGTTGCAGGCTGAAGCAAGCTTCAGCCTGCAACACGGACACCACGACGATTAGCTGGATATTTGGAAATTATTGCAGTACTCAAAAATCTGTATTAATTTATTCCACGATATCTCGCGGAACACCTGACGACGTTGTATGTAACGCTGGTTGTGAAACAGAGGCCTAAGAGAGCCTGAGGAAGACACCAGGCACAAGGTACTAAAATTCTGAGGTACAAAACAGACTCTGCTGAATAAATTGCAGAAGTTCTTAATCCATTCTGACGTTAAGCCATTAGTCTGTAAACACAAGGACTATATCGCACAGAGATTTTGTTAGACATGCCTCATTAAAATAAATTATTAAGAAAAAACTTCGAGAGGCCTTCCAAATAATGAAACACGCTACAGGTATCAGCAAAATCATGTAAAAACTTTGCCGGAAGAAAGGATATGCCAGGCCCGCCACACTGAATAGATATATCTCATTTATCTCAGTAATTAACCAACTTGATGCACAAAAGTTTTGTTTTACAATAAGTTTATTTCATGCCTCTACATGTTTCGAGCACATTTTGCTCGAAACATGTAGAGGCACGAAATAAACTTATTGGGAAACAAAAATTTGTTGCATCAAGTTGGTTAATTACTGAGATGCAAGGTCAGCAAAACGTCAAAAAAAAAAAGAGATATCTCAGTTCTCTAAGTAGTCCATTTGTTTTACACTGTATTTGGTCATATTATCCTAAGTTTCCACACTCCATCAGAATAAAACGCTTCTGTTGGTATTTAAGCCATTAGAGTATTTCCAACACCGACGATCATTTCGAATAAGATTTCATCAGGACTGAGTCCTCGGTTACATTTAATACATCTTTTCTTTAACCCAATTTTCGTCACAGTTGACAGCCGCCAAGAAATCTCACCCACCCTCCTTCCCATCGTTCCACCCCTAAGTCAGCCTTCCTCTGTACCACACAATTATCGCTAAAGAGAACTTCCATTTTTCCGTAAATGCCAATAGCTGCCATGCCCTCTGAAAACTACACTTGGATCACAGAGCATTGTTCATCTTTGATACATTCTGTCAATGTAGCAGCATTGTTCATCTTTGATACATTCTGCCAATGTAGCAGCTGCCTTAAACGTGTCATTGTATTATCACTCTCAAACAGAGGATGAAAACCATCTATTTTCAAATGAGGGAAGGTTCATTCTGTTTACTTACTCCAACCCCTTCAGTAATGTTCTCATAAATTTTGAAGTACCTAAACTAACAAGTTCTGGGTTTTCTCTTTCCCCATGTATGTAATTCCGGACAAAACTTCCGCGAGTTTTATTTTGAATTACCTACATAATCAAGAAAATTTTACGTATCGACAAATATTTAGCCACATAAAATCAACTTTCGAATGTTGCTACAAATTAATTCGTTGAATCATTGAAATGTAGGGATACAACCTACGATCTTTTTTAGAACTGAGATAGTCAGAACATCGCAAAGCATAAGCAACAAAAATTACACGATTTATCACCTCACTTTGTTACTATAAGAATAGTTATATCTAAACTATTACCTAGTGCATTTTTTGTTTGATTTATTAAACACAATGCAACCTGTCAAAAACGGAACCGCAATTTTTCCAGCTGCAG
>Ga0123355_10007297_pt1 | contig 16539 bp, 20 predicted proteins | sample TergutEmb28metaG_3_FD_89872 | JGI IMG/M metagenome (GOLD analysis project Ga0123355, IMG submission 89872) | Embiratermes neotenicus P1 segment gut microbial communities from Petit-Saut dam, French Guiana - Emb289 P1 | ecosystem: Host-associated > Arthropoda: Insects > Digestive system > Gut ...
ATATCTTTTCCTGCTGGAATGGCATACAGCGTGAGGTGGCGGTTGCGTCTTCCTTTACCTTTACCTCGCAGGCGTCGCTGCCGCACCACATGGCTTTTACAAAACCTGGGGTTGTATCTAGTATGGTTTTAAGCTGGGCCATAGAGGTGGCGGTGTAGGTGCTTTCTTCTAGGCGTTTTTTGGCCTTGGCGTACATATTGTCCCGGATACTTGTCAAAAGGGTGGGGACTTGGGCCTCTAGGGTGTCTAGGCTTATGGTTATCTTTTCCCCGGTGTCTCGGCGGGCTAGTATGCACTGGTTGGCTTCTATGTCCCTTGGGCCTATTTCTAGGCGGATGGGTACGCCTTTCATTTCGTATTCGGCAAACTTCCAGCCGGGGGAATGGTCTGAGGTGTCTACTTTGCAGCGGATACCCATTTGCTTTAGCTTGGCGTGTAGTTCCTGGGCTTTTTCTGTTACACCTGGTTTGTGGGCGGCTACTGGGATTATTACTACCTGGATTGGGGCAATGGGAGGGGGCAGGACTAGGCCGTTATTGTCCCCATGTACCATGATTATGCCGCCTATTAGCCGGGTGCTTACTCCCCAGGAGGATTGATGGGCATATTGAAGCTGCTGGTTTTTGTCCAGATATTGAATGCCAAATACCTTTGCAAATTTGTCTCCAAAGTCGTGGGTGGTGCCGCTTTGTAGGGCTTTGCCGTCGTGCATTAGGCTTTCTATGGTGTAGGTGGAAAGTGCCCCGGCGAATTTTTCCCGCTCGGTTTTTTGGCCTCTTATTACTGGGATTGCCAGCATGTCCTCTGCCAGCTTGGTATAGCTGTCTAGGATTAACAAAGCCTCGGCTAAGGATTCCTCTGCTGTTGCGTGGGCGGTGTGCCCTTCCTGCCATAGGAACTCACGGGTTCTTAGGAATGGGCGGGTGGTTTTTTCCCAGCGCATTACATTGCACCATTGGTTATATAGCTTTGGCAGGTCTCGGTAGGACTGAACTATGTCTGCGTAGTGGGTGCAAAATAGAGTCTCTGAGGTTGGGCGGATACATAGGCGCTCTTGCAATTCTTCTGTGCCGCCGTGTGTCACCCAGGCTACCTCTGGGGCAAAGCCTTCTACATGGTCTTTTTCCATTTGTAGTAGATGCTCTGGGATTAGTATGGGCATGTATACGTTTTCGTGGCCGGTACTTGCCAGGTCTGCGTCTAGGTGGCTGCGGATTAGCTCCCATATTGCGAAGCCGTAGGGCCGGAAGATTATGCAGCCTCCGGTTTTGGCGTAGTCCGCAAGCTCTGCTTTGCGGACTACGTCTGTGTACCACTGGGCGAAGTCTTGGTTCATATCGGTGATGCTTTCAACTTGTTTTTTTTGTGACATATTTATGGTGTCTCCTTGGCTTCTTCTACTATTATTATTTCTGGGTCTTGGTCTTCTTCCTTTTTGAATAGGCCGCCAAGGTTAAACTTTGAAAGGATGCCTGGGATCATATCCAGCACCTTGTTTACGCTTTCCTGGTTTTTGATGTTTACTAGCTGGACTGTGCCGCCACTTACTACTACCACTGCGGATGGGGTCATCTTTGCGCCTAAGGCACCGCCACCTCCGTCGCGGCCTCCTACATTGCCTTCCTTTTCCTCGGTGTTGGCTACCATTGCTGTGCCCATGCCTAGGGATACGTCTACTAGGGGGATTAGGATAACATCGCCAATATGGACAGGCTCCCCAACTACGGTTTTGGTGGATACATACTCGTCTAGCTTAGAGAATAGCTCTTGCATGTTGTCTTTTACTCTACTCATTTTACTCTCCCTTTCGTAATATATGTTTGTGGATTAGTGTTCGGATTGGTTTTTTGAGATATAGCCATATGAAGGGCCAGATTAGGCTGCCTAGCCGGGTGCGGCCGTGGGTTTCTATTTCTAAGTGTAGGGCTTTTTCGTGGTAGCTGCCTAGTATTTGGATGTTTTGCCTGAGGCGTAGTATGCCCATTAGTGCTTCGTATGCCCCCATTAGCCAGGCGGTGTTGGCTGGGTCGTCTAGGCCTATTATGCCGTTTATGCGTAGGTGCTTTGGCTTTAGGGCTCTTATAAATTTCTTTATGCATTGGAAGCATAAGGCAATGATAGTTTTACGGTCTGGATATGTCAAGACGGCCTTTACTTGCTTTAATGGGGCTAAACGGTCTTTTTTGGGTTCTTTAGGTGGGGCTTTATCATTTTTAGGTGTTGTTTTGGAATCAAGTGATTTGTCGTGTTGGGTTGTAGTGGCATCTGGGGCTGATGCGCTGGCGGCGTTGTAATTGGGGTCTGGCTTGGTACCCTTGGCCGTTGTGCCGTCATGTGTCTCAGTTTTTGTTGAGGGTGGGTTTACGTCTGGTTTTGTAGGATTTTTAGCCTTGGTGCTTTTTTTGCGGCGGCGACCCTTTCTTTTTTTACGGGGCTTTTCTTCTCCAAGCCGCATCCATGCCACTCGTATACGTTGTTCTAGCTTTCCATCTGCATAATTAATTACTACATGGATAAGCCTCATAAAGTAGCTAATTTCCACGTATGCGGATTTTTCTTGTCCTATACGGGCATCTATATTGTACTTGATGCGCCCTATGCTCATTATTAGGAAGATAATGAGCAACAGCAGGATTAATGGAGATAAAATAACCCCCAGCAGCACCCATAGTAATATCTTGCCCAACTGTTTAAATCTGTTCATATTAGAACCTGCCATATCCTGGCCTGTTGGCCTCGTACCTTAGGTAAATGGTTGCGGCTACTATTATGATTATCGGCAGCGCCGCCCATAATATACCTATAAAAATGGAGATATTAATGAAAAATTGAAGAGGTACCATCATAACCAACCGGTCCCGTGGCGGGAATAGTATCCAATAATCATTGTCGAAGAAGATCAGATGAAAGATTTCAAAGGCCCGGTCGAAGTCTATTGCGATAACACCTGCCAGTAAAGCGGAAAGCAGTAGAAAACCAGCCATTATCTCCCTGCTACACCGGGCAAGCAGGTGCCTTACTGGGGATTTTGTAATTGCCATAAGTAGTATCATGCCTAAAAAGCCAAAGAAGGCCACGTTACGCACAATAAATAGCTGGTCGTATAGTACGCGGACATCTATCATATGAACTTTGTCTCGCTCGCTAAAAAACTCCTGCTCCTCGCCGTTTACTGTGGCTCTTATGCCGTCTAGGTCGTCTCTGCGGGCGCGCATATAGTCTAGTAGCTCTACTGTTACGTACATTAGGTCTTCTTCGCTCATTCCGATGTATTCGGCTATTTCTTGGTTGGCGTATTGCTGTCGGTAAAAGGGCATGAAAAAGGTTGGGAATATGATGCTTTGGCTTATTATTAGCACTAGTAGGCATAGTGCGGTTATATAGCCTAGTATGTGACGCATGGAAGAGTGCCCCTTTCTATGTTTTACATAAGTTGTTCTGGGATATTTGTTTTTCCATGTAGTAGTCGATGGACTTCTATATGTCTGTCTTGCTTGTTGATGATGTAAAATGCCAGATAATCTTCAACCGTAATTTTTCGGAAAATTGGGAGATCCTCATATACTGGATACATTTCAGGCATATCCACCAAGTTGTTAAGGATTTTGTCTAGTTTTGAAAAAACCCTCTTTGATTTTTGCGGGTATTCTTCTAGGTTATTAATAACCTGCAATACGTCTGTATAAAAAGTTGGAATATATTCGAGATTATATGTCATATCCAAGCTTCTCTCTTAGTGGTGAAAAAATCTCCTCGTGAGTATAGCGTTTGGCATTTGGGTCTGCTGCCATTGCTAGAGACTCTTCTAGTTTTTCTTGTATCATTCGGTCGTATTCTTTGCTCACTAACGCGAAAGGGACTCTTTTTTCCCTTACAACCGCTTTTAAACAGGCGTTGAATAAGGTTGTGACATTGATACCGATGTCTTCTAATATGGCCTCAGCTCGTGTTTTTGTTTCTTCATCTACACGTACAGTAATTGATTTGGTTGACATTTGACCACTTCCTTTCTGTACAGCATTATACTGCTTATGCTTTGCATAAACAATAATCGCATTTTGTCAAAACATCTAAACCAAATATCGCTTTTGGCAAAAACATCAAAACCACCTAGGTGGCCCCCCGCCGCATAAACTAAATATCCTGCTCCATATCCACAAGTATTTCCCTAAGCTCTTGACTAAAGTCCCTAATCTGCTGCTCTTCTTGGGCATCTAGCATATCGTCGTACTGGCGTAGTATATCCTCTAGGTATTTGCGTCTATCCCCGCGGCTTTCTTCGTAAAGGCGCTCCCCCCAGGCTAGTAGGTAGCGGTATTCTTCCTTGTCTCTTGGGTGGATTTTTAGCTCCTGCATTGCGGCAAGCTTTTGGGCTAGCTCATCTGGGGAAAGGACACCGGGGCTTTTTTCTATTACCAGCTTGTTGGTGACACCGGTGGAGACTACGCTTACCTCGGCTTCTAATATGCCGTTTATATCATAGGTAAAGCGGATATCTATCGACTCCTTGCCGGCAGGGCCAGGAGGGACTGGCACAGTGACTTCCCCCAGCTTGATATTGTCCTCGGCTCGGCGGCTTTCTCCTTGTAATATGGTGGAGGTTATCTTGGTTTGCCTGTCGGCTAAGGTGTAAAAGCGCTCTACCCTTGAGACAGGTACTGTGGCGTTGCGCTCAATTATTGGGGCGTAGTGGCCTGGCTCGAAAATGCCGTTTGGCCGTTGTATTGCTATTTCTGTGCCTAAGGTGTAGGGGCAGACATCGGTTAGCACAATCTCTGTAAGGGAGCAGTCCCGGGCTTTTAGGGCTGCGTGGACGGCAGCACCCAAGGCTACAACCTCGTCTTGGTTGATATGAGAAGCGGGGAAACGGCCCAACAGTTTGCCTACAAAGCTACGGATTAAGGGCAGCTTTGTGGCCCCCCCTACCAGCAGTACATTGTCTATATCCGAAAGCTTTAGATTGGCATCCCCCAGTGCCCGCTTTATTGGGTGCCTAAGGGCGGCAAAGAGTGGCTCGCAATATTTTTCGTATTGGTTTTGGGTTATGTCTACGGTTAGCTCCTCTTCGTCCAGAAGAAAGCGCATATGGGCCTTAGACTGGTCTGCAAGAGTAATCTTGGCTACCTCGGCAGCTTTGCGGAGGGAGGCCATTTCTGTAGGGGAAAGCTGGGCCAAGTCTAAGTCGTGTTTTTGTGAGAAATTGTTTATTAATATTTGTGTAAAATCCTCACCACCTAGGAAATTGTCCCCTGCTACGGCTCGTACTTCCATTATATTTTTATATTTTTCTAAAATGGATACATCGAAGGTGCCGCCTCCTAGGTCAAAGACCAGGAACTTGGTGTAGTCTTCCTTTTCGTGGAGGCCATAGGCCAGGGCGGCGCAAGTTGGCTCGTTTACTATCCGTTCTACCTTTATGCCTGCCAGCTCCCCTGCTGCCTTGGTGGCCCGGCGCTGGGCATCGCTAAAATAGGCAGGTACGCTTACAACCGCCTCGGTTATGGAGGCGTTTAGGAAAATTTCCGCATCTTCTTTTAGCCGCTTGATTATTATTGCAGATAGTTCCTCTGGCAGGAAGGTGCGTTTTCCTAGGGTAAAGGCTTTTTTTGTGCCCATATTGCGCTTAAATACTGCTGCGGTTAGGGTTGTATGGGTAAGCAGGCGCTCTTTTGCTATTTTGCCTATTAAAATTTGCCCGTCGTCGTCTGCGCCCACCACTGAGGGGGTCATGTACTCCCCAAGGGCGTTGGGGATTAGCTGTGGGCCGTCCTCGGTGTAATATGCTGCTAGGCTGTTGGTGGTGCCTAGGTCTATTCCAATTATCATTTTTTCTCCTTTAAGACCGCAGGGCTCCGCCCCGCACCCCGCAAACTTTTGAAAAAGTTTGACCAAAACTTTGATATAAAATCGTGCTATCCCACGATTTTGGGGTTGGGGTGGTTAAAAACTAATATCTCGAAAATCTTTTATCGTAAAATCCGCAATTTCCTTAATTTCTTCCCAGTGGCTATGGGAGGTTTTGTCGTATACTCCGCATACTTTCATCCCTATGCTTTTGGCACTTTTTACTGCTGCTAGTATATCATCAAATAGTAGGCAGTCCTGTGGGGATACGTTTAGCTTTTTTGCGGCTAGCAGGAAGATATCCGGCTTGGTTTTGCCGCAGCCCACCTCCTGGGCGGTACATATTGCTTGGAATATATGATAGATTCCATGTTTATGCAAGGCCGGGGTCATTATTTCTGTAGGTAGGCTTGTGGCCACTGCCAGCTTGTGGCCCTTTGCCGAAAGGCTTTGCAGATACTCTTTGGCGTGGGGCTTTAGCTGTACCTCGTTGGTATATAAATGGATGGCCATATCTAGCCATTCCTTTTTTATTTCCTCTGGGGTTTCCGAAAGGCCGAAGCGGTTTATTGTGTAGATAGCCGATTCGTCAAAGTGCATAGACAGTATGGCCTCGGCGTAGTCGTGAGGGCGGGCTATGCCCCGCTTTGCAAAGAAGGCATCGTCTATTTTGCTCCATATGTCCATGGATTCTAGTAGGGTGCCGTCTAGGTCGAAGATATAGGCTTTCATTTGTGCTCCCTTGAGGTGGTTTGTACATTGGTATAAATATATCATTTGGAAGGGCGGTAATCAAATGCACATAAAAACACCTGCCAACAAGAAATCAAATTTCTTACAAGCAGGTGTTTGAGCAGGTTTGTTTCATGTTTCATGGGTATGTACCCAGGCTAAGGACTTATACTATCACCTTCTTTCTTAGAGTTTTCATGCTTGTACGACATAGTAAACAAGACTGAAACTACCTTGATAAGTAAATAAATAACCGTCAAGACACCCATCATATGCCATGGGTCTGACCTTGCGGTAAAACGCCATATCACAAAGATGCATAGCATTGCAATTACAAGCAATGCGGCCTGCTTCAAGGGTGTGAGTGCGCGGGTTGGCGTTTGTTTATTGACTTGTTTTGCTTTGGTCTTATGTATGTACTGGTCTTCTTGCATAGATTCACCTGCCTTTGTGTGACGGTTGTTGTGTGTTTTGGTTCCTTTCTTTTTTTATGATGGGGGTATTATATTTGCTGGGTGGGGCTTGTTCAACTACAGGATGGTTACAGTTTGGGGGTTTTTGATTACAAGGGGGTTACTGTAGGCTTTGATATTGAATGCATTTTTGCTCTAACAGTCTAAAATCACAACGTTTAAATCAACAGTGTAAAAATTAAGCTTGGTTGTAGATTTGTCAAGGGGCTTGGGAAATAATTATTTTAGGATGGTTGTAAGCGTGCTATAATCACCGTAGCAACAAACGAGCATAATTTATATTTACGGAGGTTCACAATGAAAGACAAAGTAAGTAAAATTTCTAAGGGATGGGTTGCTGACCAAAAGAATAATTTTTCTGGCGTTTTGACAGTATTTAATTTAGACGAAATTTTGTTTAATCAGACAAGCGGCTTGCGGAACAAATCGGAAGAACTACCAAATACTACAGACACCGCCTTTGCAATGGCAAGCGGGACAAAACTGTTTACAGGCATTGCAGTTTGCAAGCTGATTGAGAGCGGAAAACTTGCCATTGATACTTTGCTTCACGATGTCGTGAAACATGATTTGGGGCAAATAGATAAGCGTGTGACAATTCGGCACCTGCTAACTCACACATCAGGCATAGGCGACTATATTGACGAAGATGTGGATGATATGGACGAGTTGCTCGAAGCTCTCTACGCAAAATACCCACCTCATCTTTGGACAAGCATGGAGTATTATTTGCAAATGACAATCAATTTGCCACCAAAATTTGCACCGGGAGAGCGTTACGCATACTCCAACTCAGGGTATGTTCTTCTTGGGCTTGTTGTGGAAGCTGTGAGTGGAAAGTCGTACCAGCGTTTTGTAATGGACGAAATAATTACACCCTTGAACCTCACCCACACAGGATTCTACCGCTCGGATAAGTTGCCTGCTAACACCGCTTTTGGTTACTTAGAAGACGGCCGCACTAATGTGCATTCATTACCCATACACGGCGGTTCAGACGGCGGACTGTACAGTTGTGCCGCTGACTTAAATAAATTGTGGCGGGCAATCTTTACAGGTAATGTTTTGGGAGTTGAAATGCTAGAAGCTTTCCTTGCGCCCCATATTGAAATTGGCACTGATGATGATGAAAGTGTGGAAAGCTATGGTTTTGGCGTGTATCGCTATACCGTGGGCGACAGGAAAGTACACTTCGCAGTCGGTGGCGATAGTGGTGTAGGCTTTTTGACGGCTTATTATCCGCATAACAATGTATCGGTTTCATGTTTTAGCAACACGGGCTGGCTTGGGTTTTATGGTTTATTAAAAAGCCTACTAGATGTGGATTAGATGAAATATGTCAAAAGAAGTGCTTCACAATAAATGCCACACCAGACTATACCCTACATTACATGTAGGTCTTCAAATTCAACTTCTATATTGTCCCCTTTGTAATAAAATTTAAGCATCAGCGTTAAATCGTTTAAATCCCCATTGGATGTGAAGTCGTATAAGTAACCAAAGCCTTCTCCATTGATCCAGAAGTAAAATTTCTCTTGCTCGTAGACGCTCCCGCAGCTGTACTGGGGGTTAAACTTACATGGGGTGCCGTATTTGTCGAAGGTTACTTCGTTGTCTTCTTTGTAGGTTTCTATTAGGTCATGTATAAATTCGGTAGTCCAGACGCTCATGTCATTAACGATGTCTTGGATAATGGCGTAATTGCATTGTGAGATGGCGTTCACAATTTGCTCTGCAACTGTTTTGGCATGAGCTTTGTCCAGTTCTTGGTTTCGGTTTGTCAACATAATCAGCTCCTGGCTATGGCCTTGTTGTCCCGCAGTATTCGCATTTTTCGTGGCTTTTATTGTGTGCGTTGCATCTGGGGCATGTCCAGTTTGCCATTTGCTTTTGTTGGTTAAATGCAATGAAGAATAGCTTGTCGCCGTTTTGTCTGTGGAATGGGTCTTCACCAACCAAGCATGAAAAGGTTTACCAGAAGTATCAAAACCGGTTGATGCATTTTCGTGCTAAAACCCATCCCCATCCCCCATAAGCCCCCGGTTATCCTTGCCAACAAGCACCCCGGCAGGGAACAGCTTCCGTACTTCCTCACCAGAAACCCGCTCCTTCTCCATAAGAAGCTCTACAATTTTATGCAGTACGTCGTTGTGGGTCTGGATAATACGGAGGGCCTCGTTGTAGCCATCGGTGACAATGCGCTTAATCTCGCTGTCGATTTGGGAGGCTACCTCTTCGCTGTAGTTACGGGTGTGGTGTAAGTCACGGCCTATAAATACTTCTTCGTTATCGTTGCCAAACTGTATGGGGCCAAGGGTATCGCTCATGCCAAATTTGACTACCATGTTGCGGGCCATGCCTGTGGCGCGCTCTATATCGTTGGCGGCACCGCTGGTAATGTCTCCTAATACTAGGGCCTCTGCTGCCCTGCCTCCAAGTAGCGCCACAATCCCTTGTTCCATAAACCGCTTGCTGTGGTAGGCCTTGTCCTCGCTTGGCAGGGACATTACATAGCCACCAGCCCGGCCTGTTGGGATAATGGAAACCATATATGTGGCATCTAGGTCTGGCAGTACTTCATGGCATATTGCGTGGCCTGCCTCGTGGTATGCGGTGATGCGGCGCTCTTTTTCTGTTATTACGCGGCTTTTCTTTTCTGTGCCTGCTACTACCTTTATAAAGGCCTTGCGGATAGACTCCATATCTATGGTGGTTTTATCGTCTCGGGCGGCTAGTAATGCGGATTCGTTCATTAGGTTTTCTAGGTCTGCTGGGGTAAAGCCTGCTGTGGTTTGGGCTACTACCTTTAGAGATACATCCGGGTCTAGCTGCTTGCCTTCTATATGCACCTCCAGCACTGCCTCACGGCCCTTTACATCTGGTGGGTTTACCACTATGCGCCTATCGAAACGGCCTGGCCTTAGTAAGGCCGGGTCTAGGATGTCTGGGCGGTTGGTTGCGGCTATTACTATTACTCCTTCGTTTACGGCAAAGCCGTCCATTTCTACCAATAGCTGGTTAAGGGTCTGCTCTCTTTCGTCGTGGCCTCCGCCTAGGCCCGCACCTCTGCGGCGGCCTACTGCGTCTACTTCATCTATAATAATCAGGCTTGGAGCAGTCCGCTTGGCTTGCTCGAAAAGGTCCCGGACTCTGGATGCGCCTACACCTACATACAATTCCACAAAATCTGAACCGGAAATGCTATAGAAGGGTACATTGGCCTCGCCGGCAACTGCCCTTGCAAGGAAGGTCTTGCCTGTACCCGGAGGGCCTACCAGTAATACGCCCTTGGGGATACGAGCACCAATTTCGTTATATTTTTGGGGAGACTTTAGGAAGCTTACGATTTCGGCCATTTCTTCCTTTTCTTCGTCTAGGCCTGCTACCTGGTCAAAGGTAACTTTGCGCTTGTCCAAAAAGCTGACCCTGGCCCGGCTTCGGCCAAAGCTGGGGCCTCTGCCTCCCATTCCCCCACCTTGCATATGCCTAAGCACCAGCATCAGCACGATTAGAGAGCCGCCAAATACCAGCACAAAGGGGAGAGCCTGGAGCCATATGCTGGGCCGCCTTGGGGCATTGAAATATATGCCTAGCCCTGGCTGGGTTTCCCAGGTCTGGCGCAGAAACTCTTCAAAGCCGGATATATTGGGGATTTCTACGGTTTGGGGGTCTTCTATCCCTATCAATTGCACCTCTGCCTCCCCCACATTTTGCACTTCCATGGAGGGGGTAAGGGTTACGCTTTCTACTTGTTCGTTTTCCAAGGCCCATAGCAGATGTGCGTATGTGAAGGCCTCTGGCTCTTCTGCGTTATTGTTTATGTTTCTTAACATACTAAACATCAGCAAAATCGCCACCAATAGGAAGAAAATGCTGATATTTTTGGCGTGTCTGTTCTTTACCACTTGCTCACCTCTTCGAATATTAACTCCCCTACATAGGGCAGATTGCGGTATTTTTGGGCATAGTCTAAGCCATAGCCTACTACAAATTTATCTGGGATTTGAAAGCCGATGTACTCGCTTGGGGGTAGCTCTGCCTCTCTGCGCTCGGGCTTGTCTAATAGGGCGCATACCCTTAGGCTTGCGGGGTTTTGCTCGTTTAGATACCGGCGTAGATATGACAGGGTGTGGCCTGTATCTACTATGTCTTCCACTAAAATCACATGTTTGCCAGAAAGCTCTGTTACAGGGCGGTGGTCGAAGGCTACTTGGGATATGGGGGAGGTGGAGTCTCCGTAGCTTGTGACTTTTAGATGGTCTATTTCTGTAGGTGGGATAAGCTTGCGGGATAAATCCGCAATAAAGATGTACGCGCCCTTTAGGGTGCCTAGCAGCAAGATGCTTTTGCCTGCATAGTCCTTGTTGATTTGGGCCGCAAGCTCTGAGACTCGTTTTTCGATTTGCTCCGCTGTTAGTAATGGCTCAATTCTTTCCATTGTTGTCATTGGATTATCCTTTCTGGGTTAGAAGTAACTTCTATCCAGCATGTATTTTGGGCTTGTGTTGGATTGTAAGCTGTGCTTTTGCGGTTATGCTTGTCCATTATCCATAGAATATTGCTGCCGCTTGCCAGTAGCAAGGTTGTGTCGCGCTGGTTTCTTGGGGTTTTTGTGTCTGTAAAGTAGTCTTGTAGTTTTTTTGTGCCCCCTTCTAAGGTTATCTTGTCTCCTGGGCGGCGGGTACGTAGTTCTATGGTCTGGTTTACCTTATCATAATTGAAGGAATGCGTACAGTGGGATTGGCTTTGATTTTCTGGAGGGGTTAGGGATAGGGTTATTGTTAGTGGGGGGAGATGGAGCGGAATGCCTGGGGATAGGAGGTGACAGAAGTCTTGATTTAGGGTTTTGGAGGTTGATGGATTGCAAGTGGTTTCTTGTGGGGTTGGGCGGTATAGTACTAGGTTTGTGTATTCTTTGCGGGCTTTGAAGCCGGGCAGGGAGGCTTCCCGGCCTGTGCGGCCTTGGACTATGTCTAGTATGGCCTCTATATGGGAGGAGCGGATATCTTCCAGGGCCAGCTCGCCCCGTAGCCTGCTTATTGCTTGGCGGATTATGCGGCACGGGAGTGCAGGGGAGGGAGTATGTGCTAGACTTGTAGGTTGGGCTAGGGTAGGGGAGTGTGTTTGCCCTGTGATTTGAGTTGAGATATTGGAGTGAGTCGGCGTAGCGGAATAAGACAGCAGCGTTTCTATCGGCAGTGTTATTTCAGTTTCTGAGATATATGCCGTCATGTTAAACGCCTCAAGGGCTGCGGCAGAGAGGGCTTCCTCATCGGCCCTTAGCAGAAAGGCGTTGCGAGCCATAGTCTCAGATACTTTGTCCCCAAAATGCTCACGGACTACAGGGAGCACCTGGTTGCGGATATAGTTGCGGGTATAGTCTGAGGAGGCGTTGGTTTGGTCTGTGGAATATTGCAAGTTATTTTCTTTGGCGTATGCTTCTATTTTTTGGCGGCTTACTTCTATTAGAGGGCGGATGATTTGGCCATTGACCGGCGGGATTCCCCCAAGACCCTTTAGCCCTGTGCCCCTGAAAAGGTTTAGCAAGATTGTCTCGGCATTGTCGTCTTGATTGTGGCCGACTGCTATCTTATGGGCGTTAAACTCTGCAAGGCCCTGGCGTAGATACTTGTATCGTATCTTACGGCCTGCCTCTTCTATGCTTAGTTTTTGCTCTGTGGCAAAGCCTTGCACATCTGCCTGGAAAACAAGAAGGGGTATGCCCCAGCTTTTACATAAAAGCCGGGCAAACCCCTCGTCTTTGTGGGCGGCATCGCCCCTTAAATTGTGGTTAATATGGACGGCGTAGATGGATAGGTTAAGCTCGTCCCGCAACGCCAGCAGCGCCGACAAAAGCGTTACCGAATCCACCCCGCCAGATAGGCCTACAATAACGCCATCCCCTGGGGCAAGCATACGGTACTTCTCAATTGTACTGCGTACAGACTCAAGCATATAATCCCTTTCATAAAAAAGCACTAGAGTTTTCTTACTCTGTGCATAAGAGACTAATCGCCTGCACTCGGTCTAAAATTTTGGTTAATAATGCAGTTGTAATTTTCTCTCTAAACTCGTAATTTCGTGTAATTATATCTAGCACTTTGGCTTGTTCGCACATTACGAAGCCTGTTGTTTTTGTTTGCTTATCAAGCTCAATATGGAGTAAATTGGGTCTAGCTGTGTTCGTGATTGGGCATACCATTGCCAATTTGCCACCTGTTATCAAATGAAATTCACTATTGCTAACTACAACAACCGGCCTGCGCCCACTTTGCTCATGCCCGGCTTGTGGGTCTAAGTCTAGCCATACGATATCACCCTGCTCTATCATATTTCTTCACTCCCAACACAGCCAAATTCCACACAGTGAGAGCTATCATAGGGATTTTTCTGTACATAGTCTTCTAGGCTTAACCCCGTCTCATCTAAGGCCAGTTCTCTAAAAGAACGCGCTTTAACAGGCTTTTCAATGGTTATCGCATTGCCGCGAACGCCGATTTTAACAGTGTCGTTATCTTCAATACCTAGTCTTTGCAGGTAAGGCTTTGGTAGTCTTACCGCTGACGAATTGCCCCATCTTGATACCACTGCTTCCATAAATCGCAACCCCTTTATACTGTGTATTATCCAGTATATTGTGTATCTCCATTTTGTCAATTATTGTACTTACTCACCTAACATCCGCCTGAAAAGCCACAGCCTTACCCAAAATCCGCACCTGGTCTAGCTCCGCATTCTCGTAGTTTAGCACTGGGAAAGCTGGGTTTTCCGGCCTTAGCTCTAGCCGGTTTGTGTATTTGTATACCCGCTTCAGGGTGGCCTCGTTGTCTATTAATACTACGGCAATCTCGCCATTCTCTACATCGGGCTGCTTCCGCACAAATACTATATCCCCATCATGAATCCTGGCAAGTATCATACTGTCGCCCCTAACCCGCAGGCAGAAGTCGCACTTGATATTTGCGCCTACATTTATATAAGAATCAAAGTTTTCTGACGCGAAAATGGGCGCGCCTGCCGCAATAACCCCCAGCATTGGCACCTTTTGTGTGGCAAGCACACGATTGCTTATTTCATGTTCATCTAATACAAAAACCATAGGGTCGCACTGCAATATTTCGGATAAGGGCTTGATATGCTTGTGGGTTATCTTTGTAATGCCCCCAGACTGCCAGCGGGATACATTGGAACGGCTTACCCCAATGGCAACGGCTATGTCTGTGTCTGTAAGGCCTAGCTCTTCTTTTCTTGCCTTTATGAAGCTTCCAAAATCCATGGTAATGCTCCTCATCAGTAAAATTAGTTCTGAAGGCTTTAATTAAGGATTAATTATGCGCTATTATAGCGGTTTATGTGCAAATATGCAACGCCCATAAATAAATCGCAATATTGCAAAAAGGCACTCGACCCCTTGACGAACATATGTATGCATTGTATAGTGTCGAAAATAAAATTACACGAAAGGAGCATTTTGCATGTCCATCCTACCCAAGGTAGACCCAGAATTTAAAGCCCTAATCCCCCCACTAGCCCCAGAAGAGCACAAGCAACTAGAGGAGAATATCCTCAAAAACCGAAAGTGCCGCGATGCCATAGTCCTATGGGACAATACAATAATTGATGGCCACAACAGGTTTGAAATATGCATAAAGCACGGCATAGAGTTTGAGCTTAAGGAGCTAGATTTGCCCTCAAGAGAAGCAGCTAAGCTGTGGATACTGGAAAACCAGCTAGGCCGCCGCAATCTGCCTGAAGCAATGATGATAGAGATAGCCCTCATGAAGGCAGAGATGCTAAGAGAAAAAGCCCGGAAAAACCAATCCCTAGCAGGAGGAGATAGGAAAAGCGAGAAAGGCGAAGAATCGCTTTTTGTCAAAACATCTAAACCTAAAAATGATGTTATTCACGTGCATACAGCCATTGCAGAAGAAGCAGGCGTAAGCGAAAAAACCCTTCACAGATACACGCAAATCAAAGAAACCGGCAACCCAGAGCTACTAGCCCAAGTACAATCCGGCGCAATAAAAATAGGCACAGCCCACAGAATGCTAACAAAAGAGATACAAAAGCAATTGAGCGGTGCCAGCAAGATGTATAATTTTATTGAAGAAAGAGTAGCCGGCTCGCTAGAAACCAACCCACTCACAAAAGAAACCAAACAAACACTAAGCACAGGCCTTGTGCCGCTATACGCACAGCTAGACGAGCTGATTATTAAGCTAGTAGAAAGGAAAACCCATGCCACCACTTAAAATCAACCCAGAATACAAAAGCCTAATCCCACCCCTATCAGAGGAGGAATACAGCCAGCTAGAAGAAAACATACTAGCCTATGGCTGCCGTGACACCATAAAAGCCTGGAAAAATACCATAGTAGACGGGCACAACCGCTACGAAATATGCCAAAAGCACAGCATCCCCTACCAGGTATCCGAGATACGCTTCCAGTCTAAAGATGCCGCAACTCTATGGATTATAGAAAACCAGCTAGGCCGCCGCAATCTAGCAAAGGCCACCAGGATAAGCCTGGCAATGCAAAAGGCCGACCTATTACGAGAAAAAGCAAGACAAAACCGCTCCAAAACCGGATGCAAACCCCTACACATACGCAAAGAAATAGCCAAAGAAGCCGGTGTAAGCGAGCAAACCGTATACAAATATATGAAAATAAAAGAAATAGGCGACCAAGAGCTAAAGCAGCAAGTAGACAGCGGCAAAGTAACAATAGGCGCAGCTCATCGTAAGCTGGACATAACCACCAAGGTAGTTACCGTGCTTTATGAAAATAAATCTGTCCACGACATAAACAAACCGCACACACTAAAGCTGGCCCAAGAAAACATAAGGCGAATAGGGAACCTGTATCAGTTTATATCAGATAAATCAATGCTGCTATGTAACGCAGATGAAATATCCGCGATTATAAGAAGGCTCAAAGCTCACCGCAAAAGAGTGCGGGCCTTGATGTCGCAAACCTCTGAAAGCCCAGCAAACAACCAGGCGCAAAATTGCGACACATAAACCCTTGACACGCGAACGAATATACGTATAATAAGGCTTGTCAGAACAATGTTTCACAATACGCGCAAGACAAAGGAGGCGCCACCATGCTGGATACAGCAAGACTAAGCGATGTAATCAAGCAACAAGGGTTAACGGTCAGCACTCTAGCAGACAACATAGGTATAGACAGGTCCACCTTTTACAGGAAACTTAAAAGCGGAGGCGGCACCTTTCTGCTATGGGAAATAGACTCCATAGTCAAATACCTAGGCCTTACTGGGCACGATGCGTTGGATATTTTTTTGTCCTAAAGGTGCATATATGCACAAAAACATTGCTTCGGCCTAGCATTCTTGCATAAGCAGGCAAAGAGAGGAGGTGAAAAATGGCACACTATCTACAAGTAAAATGCCTAATCAACAGATTTTGGGACCCTGCCACCAAAGACTGGGACGGCACCTGGGAAGACGGCACACTGGTGGACATA
>Ga0123355_10007298_pt1 | contig 16538 bp, 19 predicted proteins | sample TergutEmb28metaG_3_FD_89872 | JGI IMG/M metagenome (GOLD analysis project Ga0123355, IMG submission 89872) | Embiratermes neotenicus P1 segment gut microbial communities from Petit-Saut dam, French Guiana - Emb289 P1 | ecosystem: Host-associated > Arthropoda: Insects > Digestive system > Gut ...
ACTGGCAATTTACAACTGCGGACGCAAGGGTCAAATTGAAGCGGCTTTATCCAACGATACTTTGATTATTTGAGGGATGGGGTAGTAGACCTGTTCGGAAACCCTGTTGAGCTAATTTTTCCGAGCGTAATTCGCGGAGCGAATTTTCCCTGGCAGACGAATTCCGGGTGGTTTTCCCGAAATTCTGTCGAGAAGCCCTGGTTTCGGCGTGCACATGCCGAAACGGATGAGCGAAAGAAAAATTGCGCGAAGCAGTTTCCGAACAGGTCTACTTAAAAACTTCCCTGCGAAAATGAGCTTGGCTCGTAAACGTCGCAGATGTCAGTATGATGCCGACTTTATGGCTGATGTTCTGCTTTCTGTTTTTGGCTGAATTTTTTCATGCGTTTGCCGTGGCCCCAGAACAGGCAGCGTGGTGGCGGGGTTTATAGCTCGGAATCAACAAGTCTGCATTCGCTTCCGCTCGCCGACTTTGCCGAAATATTCATCCACATGAAGCAGATGATAATCATCCGACAGCAGTACCTTGTGGCTGAACTTGAAATTTTCCGGCACAAAAAGCTCCTGGCAATTATCCCAATGTTGTTTATGCTTGTTTGTGTGTACAGCATTGCCCACAAAATCAATCCCTTTCCTTTATTGTCTCACATTACCCGCCTTTATTTCAGCCATAAGCTCACCTGCGGCCTCCCTGTCCACAAAAAACCAGCTTAAATTTACTCCCAGGGGATTTAGCGCGAATGCAGCATGTCCCGGCACGGTATGAAACTCAATGCTGTAGGGGTTCAGAGCATCCACCACCCTAATATAGCGCAAGGCATCCAAAATGCCAAAATCTGTACGCACATGAGACATAAAAGAGCGCACCAAAGGCCCGGCGTTGTTCACAATATGCTCTCTGGCAAGAACTTGAACAAAAAATTCATACATAAATTGCTGGGTCATATCTATCCGTCCCAAATCCCCGGTGCGGTATTGTCTGTTGCGGACAACTTGCTCCGCCAGATATCCATCCAGATGTTGGCGGCCAGGCGGCACATTTATATTGATTGTGTTGCCCGGCCTGTTGTAATATAGGCCGGGGTGGGGTATGTCCATATACACGCCGCCCACAGCATCTACAATAAATCTGAAAGCATCAAGGTCTAAAATTACGTAGTTGTGAATCTCAATACCAAGCATATTTTCGATATGGCGTGTCACTACACGATGGCCGGCAGCGGTGCCGCCATGGGCGTGAAGCTCGTTAAGCTTAACAACACCGTGGTTGGGAAACCACCGGTTTGCCGCACGTATTATGTTTTTTTCATACTCTGTCATAACCACTTGCGTATCCCGTGGTATAGAAATTATGTCAATCTCGTTGTTTTCGCCGTCAAAAGCAACCACAAAGATAGTATCGGGCAAATTGGCCTCATCATCAATGCCCAGCACCAAAATGTTTAAGTCCGGTATGGCGGAACGGTTTTGTTCTTGGCTTTGGCTCTGATCTTGACTTTGCCCCGCCTCGGGCGTACTTCCTTCTTCGTCTTTGTAAAGGATGTCGCCGCTTGATGTTTGGCTATTAAGCTCATTTGGCGTAGAAACAGTCGCCTGCTGGCCCATCAAGGTGAAATTATAAGCCATGGCAGCTGCCACACTTATTATAACGGTGCAGGCAACAAGAGAGACCACAATGGCGATGAATTTATTAATAAGTGATTTATCCATTTTGTCGGATTACAACCCCTCTCTCAGCCTGTCGGCCATCTCTTCAAACTTCGCGCCGTCATAATCCTTTTGCGTGGTGGAAAAGCGAATGCCGTCTTCGTAATATCTGGGAATTATGTGCAGATGGAAGTAAAAAATCATCTGTCCGGCAGCTCTGCCATTGTTTTGCATGATGTTTACACCATCGCATCCCGTGGCATTCTTCACGGCGGAAGCTATCTTCTTGGCCAGCGGATACAATCCCGCTGCCGACTCTTCGCTCAAGTCAAAAATATCTGTCGCTGGAATTTTTGGCAAGATAAGGCAATGTCCCAAATTAGCGGGATATCTGTCCAGAATCACAAGAAAGCTCTCATCTTCGTAAACCTTATACGAAGGAAGTTCGCTATGGATTATTTTGTAGAACACATTTTCTGAAAAGTCGTTCATCATGGCCTCCTTAAAATATCAGCCTTGTCAACTCTCTCCCAAGGCAAGTCAATGTCCGTCCGTCCAAAATGCCCATAAGCTGCGGTTTGGCGGTATATAGGGCGGCGCAAATTTAAATCCCTGATGATTGCCCCCGGCGAAAGGTCAAAATGCTTATGGACAAGAGCCAGAATCTGTTCATCGGGCAGCACACCCGTGCCAAAGGTGTTGATGGCAACCGAAACCGGCTGCGCCACACCTATAGCATAGGCTATTTGCAGCTCACAAACCCGCGCCAGCCTCGCCGCAACGATATTTTTCGCCACATAACGTGCCGCATACGCCGCAGAACGGTCAACTTTTGTAGGATCTTTGCCGGAGAAAGCCCCACCGCCGTGCCGCGCAACACCACCGTATGTATCCACAATAATTTTGCGCCCCGTAAGCCCCACGTCGCCCTTTGGGCCGCCTATAACAAAACGCCCCGTTGGGTTTATGTAAAATTTGGTTGCGGCATCTATCAGACTATCGGAGACAACCCGCTTGATAACTTTTTCGACGATATCCCTTTCTATTGTTTCGTGCCCTGCCTTTTCAGAATGTTGCGCAGACACCACAACGGCATCCACACGCACGGGTCTGTCGCCGTCATATTCAACTGTCACTTGGGTTTTGCCATCGGGGCGCAGATAGTCAATTTCGCCTGATTTACGAGCAGTGTCAAGCACCTTCACAATTTCGTGGGAAAGATATATGGGCAAGGGCATAAAGGCCGGGGTTTCGTCAGTGGCATAACCAAACATCATGCCTTGGTCGCCTGCGCCAATGGCGGCATGACCGTTTTTGGCGGCTCTTGCTTCCAATGAAACATCCACCCCTTGGGCAATGTCTGGCGACTGCCCCTTCAAAGACACCACAACGGCGCAAGAATCGCAGTCAAAACCGTACTTGGCGCGGGTATAGCCGATATCACCCACGGTGCGCCTTACAATGCTTTCAATGTCCACATAGCAGTCAGTTGTAATTTCTCCCGTGACAAAGACCATCCCTGTAGTTGCCATGGTTTCGCAGGCCACGCGGGCATGTGGGTCTTGTGCCAAAATTGCATCCAGGACAGCGTCCGAAATTTGGTCGCACATTTTGTCCGGGTGGCCGCATGTCACGGATTCGGATGTAAATAATCTTTTCATTAAATCATGCCCTTTCGTAATCGTCCTCTATCCATTTTACCCGAAAATGCAAAAATGTAAATAGTTTTTGCGAAAATTCCATCAAAATCAATTTTGTTACTTGCAATCTTGTGCTTGCTATGATACAATATCAACACAAGGAAGACAATCGCAAAGCGGTTGGCGTAGAGTGTTGGTTACATTGGAATAACCGCTACCTTAGCCAGGGCGGTTATTTTCTTTTTCCAGAAAATTTGTCCATTATGGCAATCATAATCTTTATCAGTTCCAAGACGAATGTCATGGACAAATAAATTATGACGATAATTTCATATGTAGACATGGCTTCACCTTCTCTCTTTAGGAGGATTACGCCAACCGCGATGCTTTTTGATTGTCTTCGGACATATTTATATTCTGCTTTATGACAAAAGTCAACAGGAGGAAGAAAATTAGGAGGATTTATGGAAATTTGGGATTTGCATGACAAAGATCGCGTCAAAACAGGTGGGACGATGGTAAGAGGCAAGGAAAATCCGACCAATGGCGAATACCGCATTATAGTCTGCATCGTTGTTTTTAATTCAAAGGGTCAGATGCTGATTCAGCAGCGGCAGCCCTTCAAAGAATCTTGGCCCGGATTTTGGGACATCACTGCGGGTGGTTCTGCCGTTTCCGGCGACACAAGCCAAATGGCTGCCGCCCGTGAACTTTTGGAAGAAGTGGGCATACGGGCGGATTTCAGTGACACCCCGCCACATTTTACCATCAACACTATCTGGACTTTTTGCGACTTTTATCTGGTAGAAAAAGATGTGAACATCGACAACTTGCAGTTACAGCAGGACGAGGTGGCTCAAGTAAAATGGGCAACTAAGCAGGAGATCTTTGAGATGATGGACGACGGCAGCTTTGTGCCATATCAGGATGGAGTGATTGAACTATGCTTTAGTCTGAACGCGAGGCGCAGGATGCTAAAATACGATGAGGAGTAAACATATGGTAGAAGAAATCTGGGACGTGCATGACAAAAACCGTGTGAAGACAGGCAAAACCATTGTGAGAGGCAAAGAAAGGCTGCTGGAGGGCGAATTCAATATTTCGGTCTTTATTGCTATCTTTAATTCCAGAGGCGAAATGCTGATTCAGCAGCGACAACCCTTTAAGGAAGGCTGGTCGGGCAAATGGGACATTACTGCTGCCGGTGCCGCTGTGACCGGCGATACTTCGGCAACCGCCGCTACTCGCGAACTGTTTGAGGAAGTGGGCATACAAGTGGACTTTAGTGACACCATGCCCCACTTCACTGTGAACACCGATAATTTTATCTGCGACTTTTATTTGGTCAGGAAAGATGTGGATATCGACAGCCTGCAATTGGGGCAGGATGAAGTGGCTGAGGTGAGATGGGCAACAAAACAGGAAATTTTTGACATGATGGACGATGGCCGCTTTATTCCTGTGCAAAAAGGCTCTATTGAACTATGCTTCGCCCTGATAGAAAAACGTAGCACGCTGACGCACGAGGAGGACGCATGACAGAGGAAATGGATATTTATGACAGCGATCGCATAAAAATCGGCAGGACGCACAAGCGCGGCGAGAAAAGGGGTAGCGATGAAAATGTGCTGGTGGTTATGGTATTGATTTTTAACGGCAATGGCGAAATGCTTATACAGCAGCGGCTGCCCGACGCATCATGGAAACCTAACATGTGGACAATGACGGCGGGTGGTGGGGTGACTGCCGGCGAAACCTCGTCTGCTGCTGCCGGTCGAGAACTTTACGAAGAACTAGGCATCAAAATGGACTTTACGTGCGTGCGCCCAAATTTTTCCATGACATCTACCAACGCTTTCATAGATTATTTTCTGGTACGCGACGACATTGACTTGACAACACTGAATGTGCCAAATGACGAAGTTGCCGCGGCAAAATGGGCATCAAAAAAGGAGATGCTGGCCATGATTGATCGGGGCCAATGCATCCCCTATCGAAAGTCATTTTTGGAATTTTGCTTTGACTGCGCCGATATGAAGGAAAGCACTCTTTCGAAATAGCCCTTATTCGCCGACCTTTATGCCGCAACCTGGACAAAAAGCCGAGATGCTGTCAAATAGGTTGAGGCCACATGCATTGCAAAACCTATTCACAATGGCTGTTTCTTTTAAGGGAGCAGGCGCATAACAGTCTGAACAGAGACCTGTCGTTCTGTCATGATGCTCCGGGATACGCAGCTTGCAGTTCTTGCAGCAGCTATACGAAGTTGTGGCGGCATTTTTGACTTTTGACGCACCTACAATGCACATGGCATAAATTCCCAAGCCAATTATGAAGAGAAACACATCAAAACCTGACTGGCTCATACGAGCGCGCTCAAGGACGGGTGGAAGTATGATCAAAAACATAATTGCGTCATAGACGGCTAACACAATTGCCCCGCCCAACAGAATATTGGCCTTCTCCGTTCGTTCTTGGTATGCAATTGCCATAATGCCAAGAACCAGATACGCAACACTCGCAATTATCATGATACCGGCAATGGTGTTTAATGAGGGGCTATCACCTCCTACAACCAGATGACGCGGCAAGTCTGATAGTACAGACCTAAGCATGAAGCCGCTAACTAAGCCAATCCCTCCGAAAATAATCAAAAGAACGCCCGACGTTTTCAGTAGTTTTCTGCCTGGTGAATCATACATAAAAACCCCACCCAAGAAATAGTTTTGCGAATTTCGCATTAAAATTATTATACTGTGAATTTCGCATTATTGCAAGCCCCCTTTGAGATAAAATTTTCTCAAAGGGGGCTTATTTGTGAAGCCAAGGAATATTGAACCGGGAACAAAAAACATAGTGGGCCTGAAAGTTATGGCCATTCGCAAATCACGCAAGATAAAGCAAAAAGACTTCTTGGCGCAATTGCAGGTGCTCGGGATGGATATCAGCCCGACCGCTTTATCGCGCTTAGAAGGGCAGCACAGGTTGGTGAAGGATTCGGAAGTGCTTGTGTTGGCGAAGGTGCTGGGCGTTACTGCTGACGAGCTACTGATATCGATATGAGAGAAAGCACCCTTTCGAAATAGTCCGGCAAAGTGCTGGTGAATTCCATGTATTCACCACTGATGGGATGCACAAAACCCAGCAATCGCGCATGAAGCACCTGCCCATCAGTGTTAAAGGGCTGCTTGGCTGACCCATACACAACGTCCCCCAGCACAGGCCGCCCAATGCTTGCCATATGCACTCGTATTTGGTGGGTGCGCCCCGTCTCTAACACGCATTTCACAAGAGTATATCTCCCTAACCGCTGTATCACTTCATAATTTGTGACGGCTCGTTTGCCGTTGGGTGCGACGGCCATTTTTTTGCGATAAACTTTGTGGCGGGCAATTGGCGCATCAATTCTGCCGGCATCGTCGGCAAAGCCGCCACAGACTACAGCCAAATATTCCCGGGAAATACTGTGATCAACAAATTGTTTCGCCAGCCCGTTGTGGGCGCGATCGCTTTTCGCTGCCACCAAAAGCCCCGACGTGTCTTTGTCCAGCCTATGGACTATGCCGGGCCGCATCATTCCATTTATTCCGGACAGACTGCCCGCGCAGTGATACAGCAAAGCATTTACCAGTGTACCGTTGCTATGGCCCGCTGCCGGATGAACCACCATACCCTTGGGCTTATCCATGACAATCAGGACATCGTCTTCGTATGCTATTGACAGAGGCAAATCCTGCGGCAAAACCTCAAGTTCTTGTGGAGGAGGCAGATTGATTTCGACCATGTCCCCTGCCCGCAAGCGATAGCTAGGTTTGGCCGCCGCCCCATTTACCAAGATATTTCCGCGTTCTATCAGTTTTTGGACGGCATTGCGTGACAATCCCGATATAGCTTGGCCAAAAACATCAAGACGCGAGCTGACATCGGCGGCGTGAGCCTCATGTTTACTCATTTTTTGGCTCCTTAACAAACAGCAAAATTATCATTATGGCAAAAACGGCCACGACTAAAAACACATCTGCCATGTTAAAGATAGGGAAGTTGATGAGGTTGAAAAAAAGAAAGTCCACCACGAAACCATCATTAAATAGGCGGTCTGTGAAGTTGCCCAGTGCCCCCCCCATAAAGATCAGTAAAAAGAAACGAATTGTGTTGTGATAGCGCGTTTTGGGCATCTTTACATAAAAATATATGAAAAATCCCAGTGCCACCACCGTCGCAACCACAAAAAACCAACGGCCGCCTTGGAAAAGCCCGAAGGCCATACCCTGATTTTCGTGGTAAAATAAAGAGAAAACCCCTTCAATCAGCACAAATTCCCTGATGGGTTGCAAGTACGTAACCGCCAGCCATTTGGTGAACTGGTCTATTGCTAAAAGTGTGGCCACAAATGCTGCGGGCAGCACATATCGTTTTAGGATTTGCATATTTGGCTCCTCATAATATAGTTTCTATCGCCATCATCACGCCTTCTTTCCGTACACCCTCAATAATTTCCGCGCTACCAATCCTGTGCGAAACTATCAACGTCATCTGCCCGTCCTTCGACTTTTTATCTCGGCGCATCATGCTATAAATCTCCTCGGCGTTAAAGTCGTATCCCTCGGGCAACTTGACAGGAAGGCCAAAAAAATTTAAAAGCTCCTTGATATGTTCCACGTGGAACATCTGCGAAAAATTTGCGGCGCACACCATGCCAAGAGCCACGCAATGGCCGTGGGGCAAGGAAAAACCGCAAAGGGATTCTATGGCATGGCCGAAAGTGTGACCATAGTTTAGTATTTGCCGGATGCCAATATCTTTTTCGTCCCGCTGAACAATTTTGGTCTTGATTTTGCAAGATGTCCGAATGATCTTCTCCAAGACATCAGGATTTTTTGCAGCGATTGACTCCCGGTTGGCACAGAGATAATCAAAAAAGTCCCCATTTGCTATTATGCCATACTTTATCACTTCTGCCAAGCCCGAAATATATTGATCGCGGCAAAGGGTTTGCAGGGTGCTGATGTTTGCGTAAATCAGTTTGGGATGATGGAAGCTGCCGACAAGATTTTTGACCCCCCCGAAATCTATGCCCGTCTTGCCGCCCAAGGAAGAATCCACCATGGAAAGCAAGGTGGTGGGCAGAGATACATATGATATGCCGCGCATATAAACAGATGCGGCAAAGCCCGTTATGTCGGAAACAACGCCGCCGCCAAGGGCAAGGGCAAGGGACGACTTATCCAGACCGGCTTGGTGAAAAGCCGTAAGCAAGTTGCCCAGACTTGCAAAGTTTTTCTCAGCCTCGCCGGCGGGCAAGACGATATGCGGAGCTTGCAACGGAAAGTCCTTGAGGTATATATTGGCCACATTGCAGTCTGTCACAATAATGGGTTTGTGCGAAGCAAGCCCCGCCTCTGCGAAACTTAGGGCGAGATGCGCCCAGTTTTTCTGAATATGCATTTACGCCTCCGAATAAAAAATAGCTGGGCCTCCACCGAAGGTGAAAGCCCAAATATATTAGGAAAGGGAAGGAATTATCAAAATTTCATTCATGCGTGAGTCTCTATTCAGATTCAGGTATGAAAACACTCTGTGGCAGCTCTTCCGCAGTTTCGCCTCCCTGGTAAGCTAAGCGATGATATCTTGACATGACTATATATCCATCGGGGCTTACCGTGGTCGGAATGCCCAAAACCTCGCTAAAGAAGGACAGGGGCACATAGGCTCGCCCCTCGTTGGAGGCCATGGGTGCCATTTCAAGTTCCCGCGCTGAACGGTCACGATAAAAGTACGCATTTTCGCCAATGGTGACAGAACTAACAATCTCGTCATCCGACAGAACATTGACGGTGCGAGTTTCTGCAATCCATTCCACATCATAACCAAAACGGCGCATAACGTCCGCTAGGCGTATCATTATGGTGTTATACTGACTGGGCGGAAGGATAATAAAATAGTCATCGTCGAGAAATTCGTTTTGTATGTTGCTGATGGAAAGCTCTATAAATTCGATGGTTCTTGCATCAGGAATAAGTTCCGCTGAGCCAAAAGGTATAATCAATCGGTCTTCATCCAAAAAGAATGGGTGACTTGAATCAACCCCGCCAAAATCGGATACAAAACCTCTTGGGTTGGCGGAGATAATATCGTCCAGATAGTTGTTTATCAATTGCAAAATATTGACATTGAAATCCGGCAGAGCAATGATTTCGCCTGTTGTGGCGTTTATTACGGTTGTGGACACGGCGGCCGTAACGGAAGCAGACGTAGCCGCCTTTGTAAGTACAACTGAAACAAAATCGTATGAGGTAAAAATTTCTGCGGTGAAATGTATGGACAGGGCACTTGTAAGATGGCTTTGGACAAAGGCATTATACTGAGCCATAAACCTTTCGTTAAGCTGAGTGCCTAGTTGTGCAAATTCGTTATTACGGGAAAATTGTACATGTGGAATTTCGCCGGTGATTTCCAAGCCTATTGTGGCGGGTCTTCGGGGGGCAGCGCGCGTACCTATTGCGTTTACAAAAGTATCGACAACAGATCTCGCATTTAAAGAGGGCGCAGGGAAAGCAAAAAAAGCCGCAACCAAAACCAATGACAAGGCAAAACTTAAATGAAATTTGGCGATTTTTTTCATGGGCGCAACTCCTCTCATATTCACATTATAGATAATATCTGCCTCACGGTCAAATAATATCACTATATTGTCGGGAAATTGTAAAGAAAATGAAATATTTAATTTGGGACTTGAGCTAAATGGAAATGTGTAGTATAATATTTTATTGCTTGAACTAACTAAGCCAACAATAACTTTACGAAGAAAGGGAATGCCTAAAAATGAAAATGAACAAACTTTGGAGGAGATGTGTACTTATTATTGTTGCGGCCGGGGCTAGCTTTGCCCTTGCGGCCTGCAATGTCATAAGTGACGGCGGCAGTCCCGCCGGTGATGATCAGGAATCGGGACAAGAAGATTATGGGATTTATGAAACCTACGACCCTGCCGGCAACAACGAGGTTGTGTCTGACAACGCGACCGAAAATGGGAATGCTGATGAAAACGCAGTCGAAAATGAACGGGACGAATTTTGGTATCGTATTGAGATTGACCCGGACGATATGCCGTGGGAACTTATTATGGGCAAACATTCCTTCGAGCATACCCCCGGGGCTTTGCAGCGTCAGATTGCCCCGCCGCAGGTGGGCGAAGAAATTGCAATAATCCACACCAACTTCGGCGAGATTCATGTGCGCCTTTTCCCTGAATTTGCCCCCGCCGCCGTGCAAAACTTCAAACATCTGGCTAGGGCTGGATTTTACGACGGCCTGATTTTCCACAGAATCATAGAGAATTTTATGGTGCAGGGCGGCGACCCTTTGGGTACGGGCATGGGAGGCGACACCATTTGGGGAATGCCCATTGGTATTGAGGTTTCTTCCAACGTAAAGCATATACGAGGGGCTTTATCCATGGCCAATGCTGGTGCTCAACACCCTTTAAGTACCACCAGCCAATTTTTCATCGTGCAAAACAGCAACCTTGATGCGAATGTTGTTGCCGAATTAGAACTTCTATTGATGCATCAGGAGGATGCGGTAAGCGAAGACGGCGGATATGTTTTTGGGGATCTTTGGCCCGCAGAATTCCTGGAGCATTATTTGGAACACGGCGGGACACCGTTTTTGGATTTTGTGCATACGGTCTTTGGGCAAGTGTTTATAGGCATGGATGTGGTAGATGCCATGGCGGCAGTGCCAACCGACGGTCCGCCGCATCTTGGAGGCTCTGACCGTCCCCTTGAAGACGTAATTATCGAAAGAATTGAAATAGTGTCCTTTGGCGGATGATTTGCGGGGTGACATGATGGAGAAAAAGTCCACAAAATATATCTTTGTGACAGGGGGCGTTACCTCGGGGCTGGGCAAGGGGATTACGGCGGCATCTTTGGGCAGGCTGCTAAAGGCCAGGGGATATAGGGTGTCTAATCAAAAGTTTGACCCCTATATCAATATCGACCCCAGGAATATGAGTCCAATGCAGCATGGAGAGGTCTTTGTGACCGATGACGGTGCTGAATGTGACATAGATGTGGGGCATTACGAACGTTTTACCGACGAAAACCTTACAGCAAATTCGAATATCACCGCCGGGAAGGTTTATTGGGCCGTGCTGGAGAAAGAACGCAAGGGTGATTATGAAGGCAAGACGGTGCAGGTTGTGCCGCATATTACTGACTATATCAAAGGTCTGATTGTGCAAGTGGCAAAGGACGACGCAAAGGATATTGTTATTACGGAAATCGGCGGCACCGTGGGCGACATGGAAAGCCGCCCTTTCCTTGAGGCCTTTAGGCAGATGGTTTTTGATGTTGGTCGCGAAAATGTGCTGTATGTGCATGTGACGCTGCTGCCATATCTGGAAAAGGGCGGCGAAATAAAGACAAAGCCCACCCAGCACAGCGTGAAAGAGCTTTTGTCCATGGGAATACAGCCGGACATGATAGTGTGCCGCACATCGTATCCCATAACGGACGAGATAAAAAACAAAATTTCCTTATTTTGCAATGTACCCAAAAATTGCGTCATCGAGAATATTGACTGCAATTCGGTTTATCAAGTGCCCCTTTTGCTGGAACATGAAAACTTTGCCCAAATGGCACTGAAACGTCTTGGTCTTGAAGAGCGCCCGGCGGATTTAAGTCAGTGGCACGCGCTCATGAATAAGGCGAAGAGCGTTTCGGGTAAGATAACTGTATCGTTGGTTGGTAAATATACTGTCCTGCAAGATGCTTATCTCTCCACTGTCGAGGCCTTAAAGGCCGCCGGCTTTGATGCGGGCGTTGAAATTGAAATAAACTGGATTGCCGCGGAAGACCTTGAAAAAGGCGAAATGTATTTGCTCCATGGATCTGACGGCATACTGATTGGCGGCGGCTTTGGCGAGCGCGGCCTTGAAGGCAAGGTGGCCGCTGCAAAACATGCCCGCGAAAATAAAATTCCCTGTTTTGCCATGGGAATGGGAATGCAGGCCATGGTCATAGACTTTGCCCGCAATGTGATGGGTCTCGCGGGTGCAAACTCCACGGAGTTTGATGAAAACACGCCACATCCCGTGGTTCATAATATCTACAATGAAATGCGGCTGGGAAGCTGCCCTTGCAAAATTGCAAAGGGCAGTTTGGCTCACGAAATTTACCAAAAGGATGAGGTGCAAGAGCGCCACCGCCATCGTTATGAGTTCAACATGGCCTTTAAGGAAGATTATGAAAAAAACGGCCTGATGTTTTCCGGCACCAGTCCCGATGACCGCTTGTTGGAGATTCTGGAAATCAGAAGAGATATACATCCGTGGTATCTTGGCGTTATGTACAATCCGCAGTTTAAATCCCGCCCAAATGTGCCGCACCCAATTTTTGCGGCTTTTGTTGACGCTTGCAAAAAGGAGTGATTGTAATGCGAGAGACTATACAGAGCATCTTTGATGCGTGGAACGAAGATTTTTCCGGTGTGTACTCTGTGTCAGGGCCTGATGGTGTTATATTTCAACAGGTCTGTGGATACAGAAACCGGGCAGAAAAACTCCCCAATGCGCCCGACACAGCTTTTGGCATCGCCTCCGGCACCAAGTTATTCACCGGGCTGGCGATATGTAAACTTGTAGACGAGAAAAAACTGTCCCTTGAGGATAAGTTGTGCGACCTGCTGACTTACGACCTAGGTCAGATTGACAAAAGGGTGACTGTCCGGCACTTGATTACCCATACGTCGGGCGTTGGCGACTATATCGACGAGGAGGCCGACGACAGCGAAGAGCAACTTCAGAGCCTGTATGACAAATATCCCGTTCAGCTATGGGAACGGCTGGAATACTATTTACAAATGATTACGCCGTTGCCCCCAAAATTTGAGCCTGGCGCGCGATGTGGCTATTCCAATTCAGGGTTTATTTTGCTTGGCTTGGTGATTGAGGCAGTTAGCGGAATGGCCTATCAACAATATGTGCAGAGCACAATCATTATACCCTGCGACCTTACGCATACGGGATTTTACCGCATGGACGCTTTGCCTGCCAATACTGCTATGGGCTATGTTCAGGATGAAGAAACAGATGAATGGTGTACAAATATCTTTAGTTTACCCGTTGTGGGCGGCTCTGACGGAGGTCTTTTCACCTGTGCGGAGGATTTGGACAAACTTTGGCGGGCTATTTTTGCCAATAAAATTCTCTCCGTTGAAATAACCGGGTTTTTCCTTGGCCTCTACAAAGATGACGACTATGAGGTCTATTTTGCAGTTGGCGCGGATTCTGGCGTTGACTTCGTTACGGCGTATTTCCCGCAATCAAAAATTGTTGTCTCGGCACTTGGCAATACAGATATGAACACTTTTCCGTTACTGGAAGAGCTGCTTGAAATGAATATGGAGGAGCAATTATGAAAACTCATGAAGAATTAAAACAACTTCTTGCCCGGATAAAAGACAATGACTACAGCATACCCAACGAGATTGATGTTGACGGCCTGATAGCTGATATGTTGAAATTTATCGGCCATGTCGACGGAGAACTTAGAGACAAGCTGATATACTCAACTTTTTGCGGTTGGGTTGACAACGGCATACTTTCGGCAACTCAAATGAGACATATTTTGGCCACATGCCTAAGCGAAACCCACCTGTTTTTTGGCATTGGCGAAAAAGACACGGATTCTGTATTCACTCGCGCCTTTTCTTCGCTGGCAATAGCTTTAGCTTTTGTTGTGCATGACGAAAATCCGTTCTTGACGGTCGATGATGTACAAAACATCAAGGAAGTTTTACTGCGGTATGTTGGTCAAGAAAGAGATTATCGCGGCTATGTGGCCGGCAAGGGTTGGGCGCACTCTGTGGCGCATATCGCTGATGCTTTGGCCAATGTGGCCGGTTGCGAAATAGATGGTGAATTTTGCATTGGGCGCGAGAGCCTGCTTGAGATTTTGCAAGCTGTTAAGTCATTGGCCTGCAACAGGGATTGGGTATATATAGCCGAAGAAGATGAGCGTCTGGTGGATGTGGTCAACATGGTGTGCAGCAACGAAATCCTGACAAATGACGATTTTATCGAGTGGATTGACAGCTTTGACCCGTCAGACAACAAATGGTGGGAAGGCACCGTTCCCAATGATTATTATTTGCACGTCAACTGCAAGCATTTTCTGCGAAGCCTGTATTTTAACTTCCTGTCTTGTGATGACGATGAATTTGATGCAATCAACGCAAGCGAAATAAGCAAACACCTTCTGACCTTTCTTGTGGAGTCGGACGAATGATTACAACAATCCTTGTACATACATGATCAGAAGAAAATCAAGTATATCGCATTGGCAACCAAGTCGAGCGACCCATGCAACCCTGGTCTCCCTCAATGTTTAGACTACTGAAGCACTTTGAAGGTTGTCGGAGTTTCACAACGGCGAAATGGTGCATCCGCATAAATGGACTGATGATGCCCTTTACGGCGTTGGACGGCTGGTGGCACGCCTCCATAGTTCGGCAAAGAAAAATTGGGGATAACAACAATCGTATACATTGCCACGGCGATATTGCCCCGTGGAACACAATTACGGAAAACGGCCACCCGAAATTGCTGGTTGATTGGGATTGCGCCGGGCCGCTTGATCCTTTTGTGGAACTTGCCCGTGTTTGCTGGCTTTTTGTTCAGCTTTATGATGATGATTTGGGGACATTGCTTAACCTTCCCATCCCTGAAAAGCGGGCCCAGCAGATTCGTATTATCGCAGATGGTTATGGGTTGACGCCAACCGGAAGAAAAAGCTGGTTAACCTAATCGTTGAAGGTCTGTATTGGCTATGGAGAAACAAAGATATTTTGAATAAGCCACTATAACACAGCCATAATATTATTGAAACGGAGGGATATTATGTTTTTCTTTGACACATGGTCATTTTTTCTGCTTATACCTGCCATGGTACTTGCCTTCTATGCTCAAGCCAAGGTGACAAGCAACCTTTCCCGCTTTTCCAAGGTGGCCACACAAAAAGGCATGAGGGGGGCTGATGTGGCGGCGGCTATTTTGGCGGACAACGGCATAAGGGACGTGGAAATAGAACGCCTTGATGCCAACGCGGGAGACCATTATGACCCTGTCCACAAAAAAATTCGCCTGTCTGCCCATGTACACGACACGGGTTCTGTTACGGCGGTGGCAGTGGCAGCCCACGAGGCAGGCCACGCCATACAGCATAATGAAGCGTATTCGCCCCTTACCATTCGCGGGGCCATTTTTCCCGTGGTACGCTTTACCTCGGGTGCGGCCATTCCACTGATTTTTGTGGGGTTTTTGCTGGGCGCAGGCAGTGCCTTTGCCCCGATTTTAATTGACGTGGGCATCATCTTTTTTGCTGTGACCGTGATATTTCACCTTATTACACTGCCTGTGGAGTTTAACGCATCAAGGCGGGCGCGGGAAGTGCTGGAGCGTGGGCGTTACCTCACAGTTGATGAGGCGCACGGTGCTAAAAAAGTGCTGAGTGCCGCAGCCATGACCTATGTAGCGGCGGCAACCATGGCCATTGTGCAGCTACTGCGCTTTATTTTAATTCGCAGGAACAATTAGCCGTTCTCGCCACGGCTGCTTGCCAGCCGCGTAAAAGCCGCGCCTTTTCGTCCGCGGCTATTTGTTGTGGTGTAAAAATGCTGCCGGGGCGGGTTATTTTTGCGACTTCGCTTTTGTCCTTGTATACTCCGGCGGCAAGTCCCGCCAGAAGAGCCGCCCCAAGGGCGGTACTTTCCACTTGGGCCGGACGGCTTACACGTGAACCAAGGATGTCCGCCTGAAACTGCATCAAAAAGTTGTTGGCGGCCGCACCCCCGTCTGCTCGGATTTCCGCAAGGGGCAGGGAGGTGTCCGCCACCATTGCGCTGATTATGTCATAGCTTTGGTAGGCAATGGCCTCAAGCGCGGCGCGTACAATATGTGCCTTTGTGGTGCCGCGGGTCAGGCCGCAAATAAGCCCTTTGGCGTGCTGATTCCAATGAGGTGCGCTTAACCCCGCGAAGGCGGGGACGATGTATACGCCACCTGTGCCGGAAACTGTTTGAGCCAGACCCTCCGTTTCGGCAGCGGAGCCAATCAGCCCAAGGCCGTCGCGAAGCCACTGTATTAAGGCACCCGCCACAAAAACAGAGCCTTCAAGGGCATATTCCGCCCCATTGCCCACATCCCAAGCAATGGTTGTTATCAAACCGTTTTTGGATTTGATGGCTGCG
>Ga0123355_10007300_pt1 | contig 16538 bp, 14 predicted proteins | sample TergutEmb28metaG_3_FD_89872 | JGI IMG/M metagenome (GOLD analysis project Ga0123355, IMG submission 89872) | Embiratermes neotenicus P1 segment gut microbial communities from Petit-Saut dam, French Guiana - Emb289 P1 | ecosystem: Host-associated > Arthropoda: Insects > Digestive system > Gut ...
CCGCGCAGTTTTTTGTGTACTCCTTGCCTTGCTTATTGCGCAGGCGCATACCCATGTACACATAGCCAAGTTTGTCTTGTACAGACACAACCTCTAGCACCTCTGGCGCATAGTAGCGGTTATCAAGCTCGCGTGTTACAATCTCTTGCTGGTCTTTTGGCAGGTCGGATATGGCTTTTAAGATGCCAATTTCGTTATTGTCTGTATCTGCGACAGAGATATAGTCCAGTGGCATTGCCAATGGCATTATGCGCCGCAAGATAATGTGTTTATAGTCTTCGTCTTTGTATTTGAGCGCGACAAAGCCGCCCTCTGTTGCATAGAATTTTGCCTGCTTGATGTCCATGATGCCTAAGTCCATTTTTATCTGTTCCATTAACTCGAATCCTTTCTGGGTTTATCACACTCTCACTTACACCATCACAGTCCCGCCGCATACAGGGATATTTACCCCAGTCACATACGACGAAAGTGCTGATGCCAGAAAAAGTACAACGTTAGCAATTTCTTGGTCTGTTCCTCGCCTTGCAAGCGGCACTTTTGCCGAATACTCGGGTGCAATTTCTGTACCATTGGCTCGGTCAGTATCGGATATCGTCCACCCCGGCGAAACTTGGTTGACTGTAATGCCAGCCGCGCCAACCTCTTTTGCAAGTACACGGTAAAGCCCATCCATGCCCCGCTTTGCAGACGCATACGCACCAGAGTTTTCGTTATATAGTCCCGAGCATTCTGTATTAATTCCAATAAACCGGCCTGCGCCTTTTTCCATCATTGCCGGAATAAAGGCCTTGCCCATGAGTACACCCTGCAATGCACAGGAGTCAAACTGGCTGGTAAAGTCTGCTGGGTTTTGTTCAAGTATGCTAGTCCATTGGTACTGGATTACGGCGTTGTTTACAACAATATCTACATGCCCAAGCTTGGCAAAAACCTCGTCGCGCATGTTATTGACAGATGTCTCGTTTGTAATATCTGCATTTACGGCAACTGCACGGCAGCCGAGAGACTCAATTTCTGCAACAAGCTCTATAGCCTTTGCTTTGTTTTGCAAATAATGTACGGCAATATCTGCACCGGCAGCCGCAAGAGTACGCGCCATAACCCGGCCAAGCTGGCCGGTTGCGCCTGTTATGATAGCAGTTTGGTTGGTTAGGTTTATTGTCATGTACAGCCTCCTAGTTCAAACAAAGTTATCTCATTAGCTCTTTATGCGACATGTACAAATGCACAGATATCATACTTTATTCCGGATGCTCACTGTCCAGCACTTCTTGCACCTCTTCTAACGACAGCGGGTACTTTTGCTCCTCTGTTTCTTCTCTGTCAAAAATAGTAAACGACCCCATTATTGCGCCAAACATGATGTATCTTATATAGTCCATCGAAAATGCTCGACCAAACATGTAGAAATAATCTTCAGGAAGTATCCGTTGAACTACAAACATTGCAGTTCCAAACAGCACAATCCCAATTACCATACGCAACACAGGCCTATTATGAAGCCGCAACAGTTTGTACAACCGTAGCGAGAGCTTGGCTTTCATGTTAATAAGCATGGTTGGTACAACTCCAACGGCAATAGCAATAACCGCAGGCATGGCGTTGGTAATAAAATTTACTAGTCCATACATACAGCACCTCTAATCCATGCTTATAACCTTGAGACCCTCCATCTGTATCGTGTACAGCTTATGATACTCGCCTTTCAGCTTCATCAACTCTTCGTGTGTACCATTCTCCACGACTTTGCCCTCGTTTATTACCGCAAGCTTCTCTGCATCTTTGAGCGTAGAAAGCCTGTGTGCGATAGCAATAGTGGTGCGGTCTGCCTGCAATTGGTTTAGTGCGTCCTGTATCTTGCCCTCTGTCTCTGTGTCCATAGCAGCGGTGGCTTCGTCAAGTATCAATATTTTTGGGTTTTGGATAATGGTGCGGGCAATGGAAAGGCGTTGTTTCTCACCTCCGGATAGGTCTTGGCCACCCGCGCCCACGCGGGTCTCGTACCCGTCGGGCAGTTTTGCAATAAAGTCATGTGCGGAGGCCATTTTCGCCGCCCACACAACTTCCTCTATGCTTGCGTCTGGCCGTGCATAGCGGATATTGTCCGCAATACTGCCTATAAACAGGTAGATATCCTGCGACACTATGCCAATGCTTGTGCGCAACTGCTGTAAGCTAAGCTGCTTTACATTTACGCCATCCACCAATATTTCGCCCTCTGTTGGGTCGTACAAGCGTGCTATAAGGTTTGCAAGCGTAGTCTTGCCAGCGCCCGTTTTACCAACAAGCCCAAGAGTTTGCCCTGCCGGCACATGCAAGTCCATGCCCTTGAGTATGGGCTTTGCAGGCTCGTACTGGAACCAGGCATTTTTTACAGTAATTTCGCCTCGGAAGTTTTCAAGCACAACCGGGTTTTCTGGCTCTTCGATATCTGCCTTTGCATCGATAACCTCAAACACACGTTGTGCGGCATCCACACAGCGCGCCCACCATCTACTAACAGTTGACATAAACTGTAACGGCCCCATTAGCATAGACGAGTATGCAAGGAACGCCATAAGCGTACCAAGCGTAATATGTCCGCGTATAACCATCATGCCACCCACGGCAATTACCGTAATTTCTCCAAGCGCAAGGAAAGTCCAAATTACAGGGAATGCAGTAATTGCAAGGTTTTGGCTCTCTAGCTCAATTAAAGTCTGCTTATCGCCAGTTTCGCGGAAACGGGTAGACTCTTCATTCTCGCGGGCAAAGGCCTTGATAACGCGCTGTCCGTTTACAGCATCGGATACCATGTTATTGAGCTGCGAGTTCATAACCCAAAATTTGTGGTGATAACGGCGGAAAATGAGACGCAATACGCGGAACATAATCCCGGCAACCGGAATAACAGTTACAACAATAAGAGCGAGCCGCCATTCCATTACAAACATCATAACTGTGATACCAATAAACATTGCCATATTAATAACAATAAACGGCATACCATCTACAAAAAACCAATAGATGTTGCGTGCGTCACGGCCAACACGGTTCATGAGCGAGCCTGTGCGCTTGGATGTGTAGAAAGAGACAGACAGACGCTGCATTGCCTCAAAAATACGCAGCTGCAGGTCGTAAATTATCCATGGCATGGTTTTTGCAAGTACAAAGTGATATATCATAGAAAACCCTATACCAAGTACACGCACAGCAACGATTACAAGTATAATTGCACCCACCATTTGATAAAACTGACCTCCGTAGGTCAAAACTTCGTCAAAGAGCAAGCGCGTGCCAACGTAAGGCGCGAAAATATTCATACCTGTGATAAGGAGCATCACAATAAATACTGCAGCTATTTTTGCTTTATAAAAACGGAAATACCCGAGCAGACGCATGAAAATGGCCATTTTGTCCGTACATTTGGGGCAAAGGCCACGCTCAGGCTCTGGAAAGCGCGTACCGCAAGTTGGGCAGAAGAGGATATCATCGGCCTTTATTTCGTCCAGCGGGTCTTTATCTTCAGATATATTTTTGATAACCTTAATCATCCTGTCTGCAAAGGACTGATGTCCTAGCGAAAACAGCATAATAAGCCGCTGCACACCATCTTTTTCGCTAACAAGGCGGCAGGTCGACAGCAGAGTTTCTGTTTTGAGTTCTCCAATGTCTTTGAGGCTGTGAGTTACAAGCTCGTGAGTTGTGTATTGAGGGACAATACGGCGCGCTCCGTCTGTTTTTACTATTTCCTCTATACCGTACAGTATGTACAGGTTAGTTTTATCCACGGCCACATATGCATCAGAAAAATTACCTTCCAGAGTCATATCTGTGTGCATGGCAAAAATGAGATTGTTTGGGTTTACACCATTTACCTCAAATGCATGAAGCATGTATTCAGATACTTTAACCATATGGGGGGATTACCTCCAGATTTTTTTTGCTTGTGGAAAACTGGTTTTTGACATATTCTTAGTCATACCAAAGACACCATAACAGTATACATGAAAATTTATTTATGGCAATGATAAAGATAGTTATAGTTGAAAAATATTTTCCACTATATTACCCCACTTATGATAGGTCTAATATCCTGTCATTGGTTGCCATATTTGAGGAGTTGAGTTTATGATATTGCCTAAAAAACGCCTTTTTTGTATTTTGCTAATCCCGCTTTCGATGTTGCTAACCCGCCTTGCCCATGCGTCACCTGCAGCTACAGAACGTTGGTTTTCGATGGGGGTTTATCGCATCTTTACCGAAACATATGGGCGTGTATTTGGTTATTTGCCTTTTTCTGTTGCGCAATTTTTGATAATTTTGCTACCGGTTTGTGGCCTGTTGTACGTATCATATGAAATTTATCTTATTGCTCGCCCACGCAAGTGGTTTGATGACCAAAAACCCCGCAAAATATATGCCATCCGCCTTGTGGCAAATATTGCTTGTGTTGCAGGCATTTATTGGATTATGTTTACCTTGCTTACAGGCCTCAATTATGCACGTATAGAGTTTGGCGAAACTATTGGCCTTGATACAAGGCCTTCGTACGTGAGCGAGCTTGCGGCACTTACCGAAATTCTTGTAGCGCACGCAAACGAGCTATCACCACAAGTAACACGCAACGAGTACGGCCACATGATAGTTTCTGCAGCCAGCATGACAGCCCTGTCGCGTGATGCTCGTGATATATTCCGCGCCGCAGGAGACCAATGGTCTGTGCTGCGCGGCTACACGCCTCGCGCAAAGCCGATTTTGTACTCCCGACTTTTTTCCCACATGCGTATCACCGGCGTGTTTGTCCCCTGGACAATGGAGGCACATGTAAACGTTGACGTACCCCATTTCCATATCCCAGCCACAATGCTGCACGAGCTTGCACATTTCCGTGGCATAATGCGCGAAGACGAAGCCAATTTTATTGCGTGGTTGGTAGGATACCATAGTGGCAATGTTTGCTTTATGTACTCTGGCACAATGCTGGCACTATCATATGCGGCAGGGCAGCTTAGCCGACACGACCGTGCGGAACACACCCGTATTATGGGCAACCTGTGCTACTATGTGCAGCTTGACCGCCGCGCAAACTGGGAATATTGGCAACAGTTTGAAGGGCCGCTTGCAGAGATATCACAAGCAGCAAACGATGCTTACCTGCGTGCGCAACGGCAGCAGGACGGGGTGCTAAGCTATGGCCGTGTTGTAGATTTGTTGCTGGCGTATTTTAGGAACTAGGGCGTGTTCCCACTAACAAAATGTATTTTGTTATCTGTGAAGATATAGTTTACGCAGTTCGGATAACGTCATCACAAAATGCTATTCGCATCCGAAAAACCAGAAGGGATTGACACAAGATGGAAACAATCGACAGTAATGACCGTGAAATTATTCGCTCGTTGGCAATGCGCCAAATGGAGTTGGCAAAAAGCGAAGTCAACCAAAAGGTTATAAACGATTGGTACAAGCATCATGCCTTTGGGGGCGGAAGACCCATGATTCACATAGAAATGGGTACATTTTACAACGAAGCGGTTGCCCCACTAATGAAATGCACCGGCAAAACTGCACGGGAAATAGAGTCACGCATACACATGATGTCCTTCAACCGCGAATATATTGGAGACGACCATCCTGTTGCAGATTTTTTCCCCATAAAAGTTAATGCAAGTATGCAGCCTTTTGGGCTGGAGGTATCACGCACCCATGCACAAGCTGCCAACACCACCAGTTTAGGACACAAATATACGCACCATATAATGGATTTAGAGCAAGATTTTCATAAACTAAACGCCGCAAATATTTTCATTAATGCAGACGATGTAGCAACTCAAATGGACTATATTAATGAGCATATTGGCGATATTTTGCCGGCAAAGCTTATTGGCGACGCATTGTATTCTGTACCTACGCGCGATTTGGTTAGCATTATGGATATGGAAACCATGTATATGGCGATGTATGACTACCCAGAACTGTTCCATAAAATGATGCGCCAACTCACGGACGATTATCTGTCTTTCTTCAACCAAATGGAGCAAAGCAAATTGTTGCGGCCTGTAGCAGGTTGTGATTATGTTGCACAAGGCTCGTGGGGTTTTACGAAAGAATTGCCTGAAACGGGCAATGATTTGCGTTCGACGGATTTATGGGGTTACATGGACTCGCAGGAAACTGTCGCCATTTCTCCAGCAATGTTTGAAGAATTTTTGTGGCCGTATTACAAGGAAATTGCAGAACGCATCGGCTTGCTTTCTTACGGGTGCTGCGAACCAGTGCATAAAGTTTGGTATTTGTTTGGGACGTTGCCTAACCTACGCAAAATTTCCATTTCGCCTTGGTGTGACGAAGCTGTTATGGCGGAATATTTGCAAGGCACAAACGTGATTTATCACCGTAAGCCCGAATCTACATTCCTGGGTACGGGTACAAACTTGGACGAAGAGGCATTTCGCGCATACATGAACGTAACTAAATCACTAACACGCGGCTTGACCGTGGAAATTACCCAGCGCGACATATATACCATCAATAACGATATGGACAAAGTGCGGCGATACATTGAAATTATACGTGATGTATTTGATTCATATATCTAGTCTTGTTCTAAATGTATTATTTCAACCATTCGTGTCACTCGTATATCTCCTTGTAACACATTGAGTTTTCCATTAAAACTGATATAATCTTCATGTAATATATGTATAATACTTTCCTGCATCTAGGGCGTGTTTCCTCATAACATCTTAGCGTGCTTCTGGCACGCTTCGTTGGCTCTTCACAAACATCTACAGCTTTGCACCTTCCAAGTGTCTCAACAACAGGAGAGTAAAATTAAGAGGAGTGTCTATTATGAAAAAAACCGCAATCGTAACCGGCGGCACACGCGGCATTGGCTTTGCAATTGCAAGCGCGCTTGACCAGGCTGGCTACAACATAGTAATAAGTGACCTATGGGAAACCACAGATGTGTTGCCTTCATTTGCTAACGAAGCCCTCTATGTGCAGGCAGATGTGACAAAAAAAGAAGACAGCGCAAAGCTACTTGCCGCTACCATCCAGCGTTTTGGCCGGGTAGATGTACTGGTAAACAACGCCGGGGTCGCACCAAAGCAGCGTCTAGACCTGCTAGAGCTGTCGGAGGAAAGTTTTGATTTTGTAATGGATGTAAACTTGAAGGGTGCATTTTTCCTATCGCAAATGGCAGCAAAGGAAATGATAAAGCAACAAAACACAGACGAAATGCCACGCATTATTTTTATCTCGTCCATTTCTGCATATGTCTCGTCCACCAGCCGTGGCGAGTACTGTATTTCAAAAGCTGCGGTGTCTATGGTACGCTCCCTGTTTGCAGACAGGCTTGCAGAAGAAGGCATCCGCGTGTTTGAAGTGCGCCCGGGCATTATCAAAACCGACATGACCGCTGTAGTGACAGAGAAATACGACAAGCTCATTGCCGATGGTCTTACACCAATCAAACGCTGGGGCCAGCCACAAGACGTAGCAGGTGTTGTTGCAATGCTATGCCGCAGCGAGTTTGACTTTTGCACGGGTGATGTCATAAATGTAGACGGCGGATATCATATAAGGAGGCTGTAATGCAGGTTAAATCTTATCAAACAGTTATTGTAGGCAGTGGCGCGGCGGCCTATAATGCCGCAAACACATTGTACGAAATGGGGAAGACCAACATTGCCATCGTTACCGAGGGCATAAACTGTGGCACATCCCGCAACACAGGGTCGGACAAGCAGACTTACTACAAGATGTCTACCAGCGGCACGGATGGTGACAGCCCCTTGCACATGGCGCAAACGCTGTATAATGGCGGGGCAATGCATGGAGACATAGCACTGGTAGATGCAGCACTCTCTACATCTAATTTCTATAACCTTGCGCGCATTGGTGTACCATTTCCGACAGACAAGTATGGGCAGCACATTGGATATAAAACAGACCACGACCCACGGGCGCGTGCAAGTTCTGCAGGTCCGCTAACGTCAAAATACATGACAGAATGTTTGGAAAAACAGGTAAAGGACAAGGGTATCAAAATTTATGACAAGCATCAGGTAATTTCCATCCTCAAAGACGGTGATGAAGTACGTGGGCTGCTTTGCACAGACCTGGCCATGGCAAATGATGCAGACCTGGGCTTTAGGCTATTTAACTGTACAAACGTGATTTATTGTACGGGTGGCCCTGCATGCATGTACTTTAACTCAGTTTTTCCCAAAAGCCAGTTTGGCGGCACTGGTGTTGCACTTGCGGCTGGTGTTGCAGGTGTAAACCTTGGCGAATGGCAATATGGGCTTGCGTCAACCAAGTTCCGATGGAATGTTTCCGGCACGTATCAGCAGGTGTTGCCACGCTATGTTTCTACAGATGCGGATATGAATGACGAGCAAGATTTCCTATGCAAGTACTTTGAAAACGTGGGTGATATGAACGACGCTGTGTTCCTGAAAGGTTACCAATGGCCTTTTGACGCACGCAAACTGGACGGGTCGTCTGTTGTGGACATTTTGGTCTACATCGAAACACAGATAAAAGGCCGACGCGTTTTTATGGATTTTACCAAAAACCCTGCACCAGAAAGTGAACTGTTCTCGACTCTATCGCCGGAGTCATACGACTACCTAGCAAACTCCAACGCGCTTTTTGGTACGCCAATAGAACGCCTGCAACACATGAACCCACTGGCCATTGACCTATATCGCAACAACGGCATAGACATAACCCGCGAATACTTGGAAGTTGACGTATGCGCACAGCACAACAACGGCGGGCTGCTTGGTGATATCTGGTGGCAGAGTAATATACGCGGCTTTTTCCCAGTTGGGGAGGTATGCGGTACATTGGGTGTATACCGCCCCGGTGGCAGCGCGCTAAACTCTACACAAACTGGCGGTGTGCGTGCCGCGCAGTATATCTGCAACAAACGCGCCAGTGTGCCGCTTGCAGAAAATGAGTTTCTTAAATCTATGCAGACACAAGTGGATGAAAAGCTCGCTCTTGCGCGTGAGGTGAAAATTGGCAAATCGAATGTGACGGAAACGCGTATGCGTTTCCAAAAGGACATGACACGTGTTGCGGCCTTTTTCCGCGAAGAGAAGGAGATAGCAAGCTTTATCCCCGTTGTACAAACAGCATTGAAAGAGTTTTGGGCTAATGCAATTGTATCAAATGTTGCAGAACTGCCGGAAGTTTTCCGCAATTACGATATGCTGGTTTGCCAGTACACATATCTGCACTCTATGCTCGAGCATATACAAAAAGGCGGGAAGAGCCGAGGCTCATATGTAATTGTGGAGCAAGGTGGTGAGCTAGGTTTTGCGCATGAGCAACTGAAGTTTGCATACTCCACCAATGATGAGCTGGGTGGGGTTACATGTGTTACAACGTACAACAACGGTGCGGTAGAGAACGCATGGCAGCCCGTACGGCCTATACCTGTAGAGGACGGCTGGTTTGAAAATGTTTGGGCGCAATACCGTGCTGGGGAGATATATGAGTAGCAACAGACTGACGAGAAGGAGAAAACAACCATGAAATTGTTCCAGCTAGCCAAGCACTACACCTCGGGCATGATTTTCCAGCGCAACCAGGCAATAAAAATCGAGGGCGTAGCTTTCGCACCATGCAAAATTACCGCCTCACTTGGCGAAGACAGTAATACACAGTATGTAAGCCCAGGCAGCTTTTCCATCACACTACCGCCCCGCCCTGCAGCACGAGAGCTTACCCTAGCAGTGCAAGCAGACATACAAAAAGTCGAATTGAGCGACATATACATTGGCGAAGTCTGGATTGCGGGCGGCCAGTCTAATATGGAGTGGAATTTTAATATCACAGACGGCTACCGCGATGGCGTTTGTGAAAACAGTGACATTCGCTTGTACACCGTTGGCCGCAACATGCTCCCATCCCCAGACCATTTCGACAAGGGCTACGAGTGGGCATACCTTGGCGATCACGGCTGGAAAGGCTGCGATGCAGAAAGTGCAGCACATTTCTCTGCTGTTGGATATCATTTTGCGCAATTGCTGCATGACGCGCTACAAGTACCCGTTGGCGTTATCAGCTGCAATGTTGGTGGCAGTAGCATAGCCACGTGGATACCACAGGACAAACTTTTGGCAAACCCGGAAATTGCCCATGTATGGCATAATTACATTGCAGGCGAAGGCGCAGTACCCGAGGACCAAGCCCGCGCCGCACTCATCACCCATTTGGAAAATATCAAGCGTGATAATGGCACAGAGCCGAGTGCGTCCGGCACTGCGCGTCAAATACCAACCGTATGGTACGACACACCCGGGCCGTACCGCTACCAACGGCCAGAGTTGCTGTATCGCAGTATGCTAGAGCGCGTGTCTACATTCCCTATGCGCGGCATGTTATGGTATCAAGGTGAAACAGACTGCTCGCCGGACGGAAGCCGCACATATGCAAAACTGCTTGACGCGTTGTGGGGCAATATGAAAGAGCAACAGAAAAATGACGCATTTGCATTCCATCTGGTACAGCTTGCCCCCTGGGACGAGCCAGGTGCAATTTTTTGGGCGGACGTTTGCAACCAGCAGAAGATATTTGCTCAAACCAACCCTGGCGTTGGTGTAGTAACAATTGGCGACTGCGGGGGTGGAACGGACATTCACCCGCCACGCAAGCAGCCCGTGGGGGAAAGACTTGCCCGCGCCGCGCTAAACTATAACTATGCCATGCCGCAGGAGTATACGGGACCGCTTGCTACAGGTGCAATGCTTGAGGCCGGGGAAGTACGTGTAGAGTTTTCTCATGCGGAGAAACTACATGTTGTTGGTGATATTGGCAGATTTGAGTTGATATATGAAAACGGTGACAAGAAAGCTGCACCTGCGGCAGTGGTTAGAAATGGTGCAGTATATCTATCTTTGCCAACTGGTTTTGATACAAGCCCTGTCTTTGTGCAATACGAGTATGTGCCGCACCCGCAAATTGGCTTGTACAACGCAGCGGGTATACCTGCTAGCTGCTTTAAGGTGGCGGTGTTGTAAGGTTGCACGACATTTTATAACCAAGTACGTAAAAACATATCCATACAATCGACTATGTAACGATACAGAACTCGTACCCCAGAAAGGATTTACCCCATGAAAATAATCGACCTACGCTCAGATACCGTAACAACCCCTACCACACAAATGCGTACTGCAATGCAATCCGCTCCTGTAGGCGATGATGTATACGAAGACGACCCTACCGTATGCACACTCGAGGCCTTGGCTGCAGAAAAAACCGGCAAGCAAGCCGCTCTATTTACTCCATCCGGCACAATGGCCAACCAGCTTGCAATAATGGCGCATACCAAACGTGGCGATGAGGTTATACTTTCGCACAGCTCACACATTGTGGCACACGAGGTTGGTGGCGCGGCAGTCTTGTCAAATGTGAGCTACCGTATCGTAAACAACGCGGATGATATTATTACCGCACAAGATATCCACCACCTTGTACGTGCAGACGATATTCATTACCCAGACACAGGACTGGTTTGTGTAGAAAACGCGCTCGGCAACGGCCGCGTTATTCCTATTGACAAAATGCGAGAGATATACAATACCGCAAAGGAGTACAACCTGCCGGTTCACCTAGATGGGGCTCGGCTGTTTAACGCGGCAACGCACTTGAATGTAACAGCACGGGACATTACAGCATATTGCGATACTGTTATGTTCTGCTTGTCTAAAGGGCTTTGCGCACCGGTTGGGTCAATGCTGTGCGGCAGTGTGGGCTTTATCAAACGCGCTCGTAAGCTGCGCAAACTGCTTGGCGGCGGAATGCGGCAAGTTGGTGTACTTGCCGCAGCAGGTATTATTAGCCTAAACGAAATGACAGCCCGCCTGCACATAGACCATGAGAATGCAATGTATCTGGCACATGAGCTTGACAAGTTCCCATTCGTGGAAACCTGTGTGAGCGACGTGCATATTAACATGGTCTTCATTCGCGTAACAAAGCCTGACTTTGACCATGCTGCTTTTGTGCAAAGCCTACTAGAGCATGGCATAAAAATTAACCCATCGGAAGACGGCGAGTACCGTTTTGTAACCCATAACGATATCACTCGGGATGATTTGGATGTTGCGCTTGGCGTATTGAGAGGGTGGCTGGCATGACCCCGCAAAACATCCGAGACCTGGCCACAAAAATTGGCGACAATATAGCAACTGTCGTAATTGGGCGAGATGCTTCCGTCGAGCTTGCCATCGTTGCGCTGCTTGCACGTGGGCATGTTTTGCTGGAAGACGTACCCGGCACAGGCAAGACTTTGCTTGCCAAAACCCTTGCGGCATCAGTTGGAGGTACGTTCAAACGGGTGCAATTTACGCCAGACCTGCTGCCTTCAGATATCACAGGCATTAATTTTCTAAACATGAAGACATCCGAGTTTGAGTTTATGCCAGGTCCTGTTTTCGCCAACATCGTGCTTGCAGATGAAATAAACCGCGCAACACCAAAAACGCAGGCAGGCCTTCTTGAGTGTATGGAGGAGCGGCAGGTAACAATAGATAACACCACCCACGCGCTTCCTCCGCCATTTATGGTTATCGCAACGCAAAACCCAGTGGACACACAAGGAGTTTTTCCACTGCCCGAGGCACAACTGGATAGGTTTACATTCAAAATACCTATGCAGTACACCAGCCATGATGCTGCAGTAGAAATTTTGCGGCGGCACAAGCTGTATGGCGCGGCGACACAAGCCGTGGTTTCGCCGGAAGAAATTGTAGCGGCACAAGCCGCAGTACCGGAAATTTTTGTGCATGACGACATCATGGGCTATATCGTAACACTAGTAGAAGCCACGCGTTTATTTGACGGCGTGTTGCTTGGCGTAAGTGCACGCGGAGCATTGGTTCTGATGCGTGCAGCACAGGCCGTTGCGGCAATGGACGCACGCGGTCATGTGCTGCCAGATGATGTCAAAAAAGTGGCAATACCAGTTATGGCACACAGGCTAATCCTCAAAGGCGCGGAGCGTGTACGCAAAAACGCTGCGGAGGAAATTGTGCAAGATATATTAACCCGTACAACCGTACCTACAGAGTTTTTGGACGCGGGCGAATGAGTATGCATATACTACTGCTCATCATCCCGCTTGCTGTGCTATATATTTTCCTTAGGCGTGCTGGTATCCGCCGTGTGGGATATCGCCGCTATTTTTCGGAAGCCGGTGTTTTCGAAGGCGATACATTGTATCTTGTGGAAGAAGTGTCTAACCCATTCTTCCTGCCGCTTGTGATGGTTGATGTGGATGTAAACCTCCCACCCGAGCTATGCCTTGCAGGCTATGCGTCGGGGGCAGGCATGCAACAATTTACTAGCCGTTTCTACTTGCCACCATTTACACAGGTCAAGCGGTCGGTTGAAGTTGCCTGCGCAAAGCGTGGCTTGTATCGCTTAGAGTCGGTAAACATCGCAGGTGTTATGCGTTCTGCCATTGCAGAAGTGTACGTATACCCTCAAGCTCTTCCGTACGGTGCGAACAACCCAATGGATAACGATGTTCAAAACACCAAAAAAACCGAGCGGCGGCTTTTTCAAGACCCGTTTAGTTTTTCTGGCATTCGCGACTACCAAAGTGGCGATGCTTTTCGTGCAATAAATTACAAGGCCACCGCCAAAACCGGCACATTCAAGGTCAATAATCGCGACTATTTCTCTAACCGCAATGTAATGCTATACATAGATTTTGGCCAAGTGTACCCGCACTCGCTAACCACAGATGAGTACACCACCCTCATGGAATGTGCGCTGTCATACTCTGCAGACATGGTGTGGGACTCTATCCGGCAAGGGTTTAGCGTGGGCTTTGCGGCAAACTGCCGTGCAATAGGACGCTCAAACCATGTACGTTATCCAATGGGGCGCGGGCATAGCCACTACATGGAGATTTTGAAGGAAATGGCTGTTATACGAATGTTGGAAGGATGCTCATTTTTGTGGCTGCTTAGGCAAGACTTGGATACACTGCACAATATGGACATATATATAATGACAACAAATGCAACATTAGAGCTAGATGAAGTGACGGAAATTTTCAGAAGTCGTGGGAATAGCATTTCGATAGTGATGTTGGAGTAAATAGAGAGATGTGGAAGGACAAAATATGGCATCAAATATATTAGAACCCATACTGTGGAGGGGTGTTGGCTTGTGATAAAACTACAGCAATCGCTAATCGAGAAACTTTATCCCATGCATAACTGGACGGTTTTCCAGCTATATGACCATAATGGAAGAGGGCATGCCCTTTGAAAATGATGGCAAATGGTAATTATCTACGAAAAAATGCGATGCTGCAAATTGCACTACATGTAGTGCGGTTAAATACAGTTATGTAGCTAAAGATGGCTGTGAGGTTGATGCACATCAAAACTGATACCCTTTTCGGATGCAGATGCAATCGATATCAATGATTTCAAGAAAATTGCAGCCGAGCAGCATGAATATTTTATGTCTTTGTTAGAGGCAGATGGGAGGCTGAAATGGTAATAAAAATACTACTCGAAAATAGAAAAGCATTTGTCCTGCTTTTCATCTCTACATCTGCCATGTTTGGTGCCACATATATGTTCTTCTCCACAGGCGGTACCAGCTTAACACTTTTTATCGCCAAAATCATATCTATTGCAGTGTTTTTCTTCGCATTGCGGCATTTCATTCGTATTTTAGACAAATATGGCATCAAGCCTCTGGCAAAAATAAAACAACCGAAGGTCGTTCGCGCGCTCTTTCGTTTGCTTTTTACCGTATTTATCGCAATTGGCGGTGCAATAACGAAAAAAATCGACTCAATCCTCGAAAAACTTACCACACGCGGCCTCTCCCCACGCCTGCGTCGCTACCACGACGAGCGCATGACCATTGCCGCAAATAAAACTCGACTCACAAGCCGCCTGCGCAAGCTCAAGTGGCGCAGCCTTACAACCAACCGCGACCGTATACGCTTTTTATACATTGCATTTCTCAAAAAACAAATAAAAAAAGGCGCGCCTGTACAAATGTCAGACACGCCAAACGAGCTGTGCGCAAAGCTACAAGCTCACACCGATACCTTATTTGAGCTATACAACCGCGCCCGTTATACGCAAGGCGATGCCATCAGTGATGAGGAAGTGACTCATGCGAGGCGGAGATAGCTTGTTATAGGTATGGCTTACACTTGCATTTCTCTATTGAGCCGGCCAAGGGCTTTTTTTTCGATACGTGAGACGTAACTACGTGAAATGCCCAACTCACTCGCTATCTCTCGCTGAGTAAGTTCGTCACGCCCTTCCAGCCCATAGCGCATTTCGATTACTGTTTTTTCGCGCCCATGCAGCACCCGGATAAGTACATCTTGCAGGCGGCGGATTTGTATTTTAAGCCCTACTTGGTCGTCTATTGAGTCTTTGTCATCTGCAATCTTGTCTTCTACGCGTACCTCGTTGCCCTCGCGGTCTACGCCAATTACATCCTGGAGGTGTATGTCGCCGTTGCGTTTTTTTCCGGCTCTCATGTCCATTAGGATTTCATTTGTTATACTCTCCTAGTGGCTCTATATCGCCTGTTTCTGATGGAATTTCCACGTTATTTTCGTTATCTGACCCAAACAAGTACATATGAATATTTTGCCCATCCCACACGATGCGTTTTACAAATGAACGGATTGCTTCGCGCTTGCGTTCAATGTCCATTACGTCGAAGGTGGACTTGAAGTTTTGCAGCACTTGACGGATAACATCAAATTCGATGTCGGATAAAGCATGGGTTTCCATAAGGCTTTCCAGCTCGGCAATGCGGCTTTTTAAGGCGTTGCCCTTGCCATGCATTTCGTCAATTTGCTTAAGGATGTAGTCTTCCGCAGAACCACCGGCTACCTTTGCGATTGTGTTTACAAGGTTGGCTATTTCCTTTTCGTTTTCGGATAGTTCAGATTTCAGGGTTTCGATGGTTTCGCTGTATTCTTCACGATTGCCCACAAGTTGCCGCTGCCCAGCTTCTAGTTGACGAAGGAATTCGGAATCCTTTTCACCCAGCTTTTTAACTTCCTCGCAAATGGCTTTGTCCAGTAAGTTGCCGTTAGGGTTTTTCATTTGGCAGCTATGGGAACGGCTGCGTTCCTTCATATAACATAGGTACGAATAGATGAACTCGCCGTCGCTGTTTTTGCGTTGGCTCATTTTAGGGCGCATATAATCGCCACAAGCGCAACGTAGCAAGCCGGAAAGCAGGGCAACATTGCTGCGGGGCTTGCGGTAGGATTTGTTAGTGTTTTGCCCAAGGCGTTCTTGGGTAAGCACCCAATCCGCACCGCTAATAATCCCTGTGTGCTTGCCTACTGACACAATCCACTCCTCGGTAGGGCGAAAAATATGAGCTTTTCCGGGTTTTTGTATCGTACGGTTGTATGACATGATGCCGTGAACACCGTCAAAATCGGACTTTTCAGCAAACAGGTCAACATTGTTGTCGGTTAAGAACTTATAGGCAACATCGTCTGCTATCATGTACACAGGGTTTGTAAG
>Ga0123355_10007301_pt1 | contig 16538 bp, 10 predicted proteins | sample TergutEmb28metaG_3_FD_89872 | JGI IMG/M metagenome (GOLD analysis project Ga0123355, IMG submission 89872) | Embiratermes neotenicus P1 segment gut microbial communities from Petit-Saut dam, French Guiana - Emb289 P1 | ecosystem: Host-associated > Arthropoda: Insects > Digestive system > Gut ...
CCTTGAGGATGTTCGAGTATTGGATCGCGCGCACGCCGGGGCACGCGACCTCTTCACGGGCAACCTTGCCAGCAGGGCGGGCAGCTAGTCGTGCATGGTCCGACTACATCTCTTGTAGATAGCGAGCTGGGGCACGCGGTTCGAGTCACGGGACGGGTCTGGGGCATTGCTCTCGTTGCAGCGCTTGGCGGCTTGCTCTTCGGGTATGACTGGGTCGTTATCGGCGGCGCGCGGCAGTTCTTCGAGAACTATTTTCACCTGAAGAGCGCGGCAGCAGTCGGGTGGGCGAATAGCTGTGCCTTGGTTGGGTGCTTTGCAGGCTCTCTTGCTGCCGGGGGGCTCGGAGGCCGGTACGGGCGGAAGCCTGTGCTGCTGCTCTCGGCATTGCTCTTTGCGGTTTCGTCTGTCCTCACGGGTTGGGCCTTCTCATTTACGGCCTTCATCGCATGGCGCATCGTCGGAGGCGTTGCGATCGGCCTCAGCTCCAATATCTCGCCGCTGTACATCGCAGAAGTGAGTCCAGCCTCGCATCGGGGCCGTCTGGTCAGCCTCAATCAGTTTGCAGTGGTTGTCGGCATTCTTCTAGCGCAGATCGTGAACTGGCGTCTTGCCGCTCCCGTCCCCGATCATGCTTCCCCCGCAATGCTGTTGGCATCGTGGAATGTCCAGTTCGGCTGGCGTTGGATGTTTACAGCCGTTGCCGTCCCCGCAATTATCTTCCTTGTCGCTGCCTTCGAAATCCCTGAGAGCCCGCGCTGGCTTCTCCTTCGAGGACGCACGGAGGGCGCATTCAAGGTGCTGACCCGGCTCGGCGGCAGTGTGGTCTATGCAACCGCCGAGTCGAAAGCGATCTCTCAAGCGTTGCACGACGAAGGGACTCCACCTCGAACCTGGCGTGGACTGCTACAGCCCGGCGTGCGCCTGGTACTGCTTGTCGGCATCGGGCTCGCGGTGCTGCAGCAATGGAGCGGGATCAATATTCTCTTCAACTATGCCGAAGAGGTGTTTCGTGAGGCGGGACTCGGGTCAAACCAGATCTTCCTCGATATCGTCGTCACGGGCACCATCAACCTGACCTTTACACTGGTCGCCATGGCTGCAGTCGATCGCCTGGGCCGCCGCCCACTGATGTTGATCGGGTGCCTTGGTATCAGCGTGTCGCACCTGCTCGCCGGACTCGCATACCACACAGGACAAAAAGGTACTTTGATACTCATCCTGGCACTGTGTGCCATTGCCTGCTACGCAATGACACTCGCGCCCTTGACCTGGGTGCTGATTGCCGAGATCTTCCCCAACCGGCTGCGCGCTGCCGGTGTATCCACCGCGGTCTCGGCGCTCTGGATCTCCTCGTTCGCGCTCACCTATTCCTTTCCCTTTATCGACCGCGCGCTCGGGAGCGCGGGCAGCTTCTTTACCTACGGAGCGATCTGTCTCGCCGGTGCGGTCTTCGTCTTCTTCCTTGTGCCGGAAACGAAGGGCATCACGCTAGAAGAACTTGAGGCACAAACGACACGGGCCTGAAAAGATCGCACCGCGGAACTTTTCTATTTCGAGGGCGCCCCCTGCAGGGCATGCCGGATCAGTTCAGCGGCTGCATCACCGGCGATGGCCGCCCCCTCATGGTTGAAGTGCACATCATCCTGATAGAGGTCGGCGTGCTTTGACATCAGGGCATGCTGGTCGTCCACCGTCATGCCACGCACAAACGTCAATGCGATGGCGTTGCGCGCGTCGATGCGGGCATTCGTCGGCCCAGGCTTCTTCTCCTTCCGTACCGGAGTCGTTGAGGCTCAGATCAGTCTGGCGGCCGGAGCGATCTGGCGGAGCGCCGACAGGTACGCAGGAAAACCGGCTTTGCGCTCCGCGTCGGACTGGTCCCATCCGTGCATGCCATGATTGAAGTGCACAACCCGGAACTGTACCCCCTCGAGTTTCGCAAACGAAATCAGTTCCTCGGGCAGCCGGGGATCCCCTACGCAGATGGAACTTGCGATGCGTACAGATTGGCCACTCCCTTGAGTTCTGGCGTTACCTCGGGGAAATAATTACGGGAGATGGAATTACCCCCCAGGAGCACGTTCGGCAGGCTTGCGTCGGCATTCTTGGGGCCGCACCTCCCAAGTCCACTCAATCTCTTCCGCTCTTGATTGCGCAACCTGTGGTTGAGGTGAAGACGCAAGCAAACAGCACTTCGATCAAAATCCTGTGGCGCCCGAATGGGCTGGATTTCATTGCGCCTCTTCCCGGGTCAAAGTAAAGAATGCCGCTTGGAAGTCGCCACGCAGAGACACGTTAACTCCGTGGTGCATCCAGTACTCACCGCTGGCTCGCTCGATCGTACTATCGGCAAGCTTGCCTACTTGTGCATGGACGGCATAGACAGCTTCTGGATCAAGCCCTCGCAGATACAACTGCGGGTCGGCCTGGCCCTTCTGACTCGAGTGCAGGAACGCGAAGACGACGGCCTCATGGCCGTCTCGCGCCACCGATTCCGTTACCGAATATTCGCTGTCTCCGGAAGGAGAGAGCAATCGATAGAGGGCCCCGTCTTGTACGGTCGCTCGCACCGCCTTATATTGGGCGACCATCTTCTTCGCCACGTCAAAGTCTTCGGGCGTCCACTTGTTCAGATTTGCGCCGATGCCAAGGCTCCCCTGCATTGACGAAAGAAAACGATACTCGAGCGAGGTTGACCGGTTATTCATCCAGTTGGGAGAATCGGTAACCCAAGCCATCATCAGCCCGGGTGCGTAAGCGTAGGTGAAGCCATCCTGAATGCTAAGCCGGTCGAACGGATCGGTATTGTCGGAGGGCCAGACTTGGTCGGTGAGATGCACCATGCCGAGGTCCACACGTGCACCACCACCCGAGCAGGACTCAATCTCTACCTGCCGATGCTTTGCGCGCAGCTCAGCAAGAATACGGTAGAGGTTCTGCACGTATTTAACGTAGACTTCCTTCTGCTCAGCAAGCGGCGCCGCCGGCCAGCCAGGTTCGGACCAGTTCCGGTTGTAGTCCCACTTCAGGAATCGAATGTCATTCTCGCTGAGCAGCTTGTCGAGGAAGCCGGATACGTAGGCGCTCACATCCTCACGCGCGAGATTCAGGACGAGCTGATTGCGACCCTCGGTGCGTGGCCGACCGGTAAAATTCAGCACCCAGTCGGGATGCTTACGATAGAGCTCGCTGTCTGGATTTACCATCTCCGGTTCAACCCACAATCCGAAATCCATGCCGAGAGAATGCACTTTGTCGATCAGCGGTTTCAGACCGTGTGGGAATTTCTGGGGATTCACCCACCAATCACCGAGCCCGGCGTGGTCATCTTTTCGTTCCCCAAACCAGCCATCGTCCATGACGAAGCGTTCAACGCCAAGGCTGGCCGCCTTCTCCGCCAACGCCTTCTGTCCAGCCTCATTGACGTCGAATCCTGTCGCCTCCCAAGAGTTATAGAGAACAGGGCGCAAGTGGTGGTGTGGTGCGGTGGGGACAAGGGAATCAAGTTCGAGGCTATGCAGGAGTCGCGAAGCGCCTCCTATGCCAGCGTTCGAATATCCGCCGTAAAACTTGGGGGTCTCAAGAGATTGCCCGGGTGCGAGGACGTAGGCGAAATCAAAGGGAGTATATCCGCCTGTGATGCGAACCCGATTCTGCCAATCCGTTTCAACACTCATCTCCCAGGATCCGCTCCATGCCAGCGCTCCGAACCACACACTCCCCACATCCTGGTCCGGCTGGTTTCCAGCTTCAACTGCAAACCATGGATTCACCTCGTCGCCAGTCGAACCGCGACGGCTCTCAAGCACTACTTTCCCTGGATGCAGCGGTGTCTTCTGCAGATTCCATTCTCCCGCCCAACGACCGGTGAGATAGTGCAAGTGGTAATCATTGCTTGCGTGTAGATTCCACGTCGCCGCAAAGGCCTGTTCGATAGTGAACGGCTGCCGGGTTCGATTTGAAACACGAGCCGAACGCGCAAGCACACCGGTCTCGGGATCCATCTGGTACATCAAGTCGACCACCACGTCGCGGCTGATGTCTTGGAGGGTGATGGTCAGCATGTCATCTCGGATGGTGTGCGATAGGTAGTGCAGCACCAAGTCGCGATCGCCGTCGGGAAACGAGATCTTCAGATCCGGCACGACCACCAAGCCGCCGCCCCACCCGGTGAATTCCTCCGGAGTAGCATTCACTGGAAGATCGAACGAGGACATGCCTCGGTCAGCGCGTGCCGATGGGATTCGGTCGCCAGGTAGCAGACGATGTCCCCAATAGAGGGTTTGCAGTTCACCGCTTGGATTCACGCCAAAGACATACGAAACACCAGCCGCGTCCATGCGGAAGACCTGGGAGGTCTGGTCGTAGTGAATTTGCCCGGGCGCGATGCCATGCGACTGCCCAAGTGCCGGGGACATCGTCGTGAGGATGGAGAGGCAAAACGCGATCATCAGGGTAATACCATGCTGACGGGCCCGGGAACGCAAGCAAACCGGTTCGTTCGCGATCAAGGATGATTCGTGCAATTGAGTCGTCACTGAATCGATCTGTTTATGTTTGGTCATCCGGCAGTCTGCTCTTAAAACCGCGTACCGTGTCTTCCGTCACTATGCAGCGCCTCCTATGCATTGACCTCTCCGGGCAATCTGGGCTCCGCAAATGTGATCTTCGAGCAGAGCCAGCCTGGTCGGCTGCATTCCATGCGGGACAATAATTAATGAGGCCATCGGGATAACAGGCAAAGATCTCGCGCTGCAACCTCACGTCATCAATGGAGAATTTTACTCGCGCGATGGCCCTGGCCCAGATCAAGGGAGCGCCGATACCGGGTGGGCTCACCCGGTAGAACCGTTTCGATCTCCAGAAAGGCCAGGGGTAGAGCGGTACCGAACTGATCCCCACGCCACAGCAGATGTTTGCGGCAGAGTTCCTCGGCTTCGGTGTAGCGTCGGGCGAACAGAAGCTCACGGATCGAGGGAATGTGATCGCGCGTAGAGGGATCCACATCCTGGGTTCCGGGGGCGCCAGACCACAAAGTACTTTCGGTCAGCAACCGCTCGCGCGCTGGATCGCCGAAGACCATAGCCCCCAACAACCTGCCATTTCCGACCGGCAGGGCCTGTGGCCACAGCTCCGCAGGCCTCCCGTAGCACATTGGCGTTTCGTTCAAGGCCGGCATGGCCAGACTGCTGTTCAGCGCCGCTGTGGCCGTAGCGCCGACAGGAAAATCGCGTCGACTCGGTTTCAAGCGAGTGCCCTTTCGCGAGATGGGAGACCAATTCGATTTGCTCCTCAGAGATGCACCTCACCGTGTACGTTAACGTGCATCCACATTACACTGCCATTCCCATGACTGTCAAAATCTTCCTGGTCATTAAGTCCCAGTGCAACCACATGTGCGAAACTGTGAAGAAAAAATACACGTGGGTTCGGCAAACAAAAGCGGACAAACGGCTGGCATCCGGGATATCGCCAATGCCCTGGGCACATCGATCGGCACAGTAGACCGTGCCCTGCATGGGCGCAGCGGTGTCAGCCCTCGCACCAAAGCGCGGGTGCTGCGCATGGCCGAACAACTCGGCTACAAGCCCAACATTGCCGCACGATCACTCAAGCTTAATCGCAAACTTCGGATTGCTGCCGTTCTCCCGCGCGAGATAGCCGCCTTCTTCGATCCTCTGCGTGCCGGCATTCAGGCTGCCGCCTCCGAAGCGGTAGGAATGCAGCTTACCTTGGATTTCATCGACTATCCACGGCTTGGTTCGGGGGACGTCGAGGCCCTCGAGAGCGCGGCCGCGAAGAAATACGACGGAATTCTCTTCACGCCCGGACACCCCCGCGAACTTGCAACCGTTATTAGCCGCATCGTGGGACAGCGCATTGCGATGCTCTGCGTTGCGAGCGATGCACCGGGCAGCGGCCGTATTTCTTCGGTCACCGTGGACGCTTACACTAGCGGCGCGCTCGCAGCGGAGCTCCTCTCCCACAAGCTGCAGACGCCATCGCAGGTGGCCACGATTACCGGCGAATTAGCCACTTTCGATCACGCTGAGAAACTTCGCGGCTTTGCCGCTAATCTCGCCATGATGGCTCCCCACCTTACGCTTCTTCCGGTGGTCGAATCCCACGATAGTCCGGAGGAGGCGTATCGGCAGTCCATTGCCCTGCTAAAAGGCAAGAGGCGCCCCGACGCAATCTACATCAGCACCGCCAATAGCATTCCGGTCTTGCGGGCACTCGAGGAGCTGAAGCTTCTCGGTCGCGTGCAGGTCATCGCGACCGACCTCTTTCCGGAGCTAGTACCCCTTCTCGAATCAGGAAAGGTGCTGGCCACGCTCTATCAGCGCCCCGAAGCACAGGGCAAGGCGGCGTTCGAGATGCTCACCGCTCATCTGACGGACAAGGACAAGCCCGTCAAGGCACGCCGCTTTGCTCCGCACATCATTCTGCGCAGTAATCTCCCGCTCTTCGTCAACCGGCTCACGAACGCGGGTGCAGACCCTGCCAGGGAGTAGTGTGTCCGCTAGCTTGCCGGCACAAATCAAATGGCGCAACCACCGCCGCCAGCTAAGTTCAACGTGAGAGTATCGCTGCTTCGCACATTCTGGGCGGATGGAAACGTGCTTCGGGTTCTCCGCGGCGTCAGCCACATCTTCATAGATCTCCGCCTTGTACATTCCTTGCCCGAGGAAGTGGAGCGGAACATGCAGGTCGCGTGATGTCCAGTTGGTGAGACTTCCCAGATACCATTCCTCTCCATGGCGGCGCGCGATGCTGACAAACTCTCCAGGAGAAAACTTCGATAGCCAAATCTTGCTTTCTCCGAATAGGAGGGATAATAAGAATCGATCACGCGATTCATGCTGAGACGAAAACGGCTTCCCGCAAAAGAGAAGCCGTTTCCCAATCCGATTCTCTGGGACCGTCAGAACACGTACTTCAATGCGAGTTGGAAGAACCGGGCGTCGGGTGTGTTGTTCTGGAAGAACTTCGGCCCTGAGATCAGACCGCCGTTCGCGTCCATCGACCCATTGGGAGTTCCGAGGGTCGGATGATTCAGCACATTGAACCCATCCGCTCTGAACTCGAGACTCTGGTCGCGCCACGTCGAAAAAGTCTTGAAGATCGACATATTGACCTGGTAGTAGCCTGGTCCATACACGTCGTCTTGTCGGCCGCCCAGCAGAAGCATTGCCGTTGCCGGGTCGGCGACCGGGGCCTGGAACAGAACCGGAACGCCATCTGGATTGATCGAACCTACCGGATGGGTGGCATCGGAGATCATCTCGCCGGGCAGAGGATTGCGGAACGCGCACGGGTTGATGTAGTTCTTCTTGGTCTTAACCTGCGCCGGACACGAGGTCAGGCTAGGGTTCGTCGGGTCGGGCGTTCCGCCTCCCGAGTACGGGTTGCGTACGGGATAGGCTCGCGCACCTCCTCCAGACGCCGTGCTGATATTGGGAGACACGGTGAACGGGGTTCCAGTCTGCGCGGCAAACGTGAGGCTGGTGGACCAGCCACCGGCAATCTCATCCAACCAACGAGGCGAGTTGTTAAGCCAGGCACGGCGTCGGCCGAACGGAAGTTCATAGCTGCCGTTGACCGTAAAGCGATGGCGTATATCGAAGATTGAGTTGGTCAGTTCGTCGATATAAGGAATCAGTGCAGGCTGGCGATCACCGATCGCCGTGAAGAGGCCGCCCGCGTCGCTGGCATCGTCGAGAGCATGCGACCAGGTATAGGTCGCCAGGAAGGTCAGCCCGTGGGAATAGCGCTTCTCTACCTTCGCCTGTAGCGAGTTGTAGGTGCTCACGCCGGCGAAGTGAACCTGACCTATGCCACCGAGATCGGGGAACGGATTGAACGGAGTAGTATTGGTGCCGGGCCGCCACAGACCGGGTGCGGTGTTCGGAGCTCCGTACAGTTCGAGGTGGCGAGAGAGATTGCCAACATACGACAGGGTGAAGGACATGTTGGGTGAAACCTGCTGTTGAACGCCCAGGTTATACGTCATCGTGTAGGGCGGCTTGATGTAGGGATCGGTGGAGTGGAAGCCGGGTTGTGAGATAAAGGTTTGTAGTTGACCGCCGCTGGTTGCAGGAAGCAACCCCGACTGCAGCGTGATGCCTTGCGCGGCTAGTGAAGGGCAGCTGCCCGGAACGCACGTTGGCGCGAAGAAGCTTGCCTCATTCGAGTAGGGGAAATTCGCTCCCAGGTTGCCATTGCCTTCGGATTGAAGGCCACCGTAAAAGATCCCAAAGCCGCCCCGGACGACCATCCTGTCGACAGGCGAATAGGCAAAGCCAACGCGCGGGGCGAAGTCTGTCTTCTGCGACGTCACCAAGCGATCATTGTTGACGAACTGAACCGTGACGTTGTCCTTCGCCAATGCGTCGAGGAATGGCGCACCCAGAACGATATTCTGCTGGCTCTTGGGAAATTGAACGACGCCGGAGCTCTTGCCAATGCCCAGCGGACTGGTCACGATGAAGTTTGCCTGCTGTCCAGCCATTTCCTTGTAAGGTTGGAAGTAGTCATATCGAACACCAACGTTCAGTGTAAGTTTGCGCGTGACCTTCCAGTCATCCTGCACGTATCCCGCGTCGTACCATTGCGCGTCGTTTACGTTCGGCGCCACCGAGATCGTTGCATAATTCTGTTGATCCACCAACATGTCCGCCACGGCTGATCCAGTATTGGCAACGCCCACCAAGCCAGTAAACTGACCGTCCCAGTGATATTGCCCGAGATCCGCAGGAGCATAGATGTAGTAGAAGCGGATGGCTTGGAACGAAGCCCCAAACTTCACCGAGTGATTTCTCCAGATCTTGGTCGCGTTGTCGAGGACTTGGTAGACATTCTGCGACTCCCGGCTGATACCAACCGAACCCCACTGCTGGATGGTTCCGTTCACATATCCGAGCGGGAGCCCGTACTGGCCGGGCCTAAGGTTCGACGGTTGCGGCCCGAGTCCGAGAGCAGTGTTGAGCGCGGGATTGAAGGCATTCGGTTGCTGGAAGTTGAACACGCCCCAGTTGAAGCCGAATCGCAGCTCGTTGGTGAGCGTCGGCGTGAAGATGTGAGTTTCGCTGCCCATGAAATTCATGGCCAGGTTGGTGTCATACAGACCGCCATAACCGCTGCCATCGAGGATTGGCCCCAATGGCAGACCGTTGGTCTTGATCTCGTGAAGGTAGCTATAGCGCGTGTAGCTCTGGTCTTTTGACGTAATGTTCCAGTCCAAACGCTGATCCCACTGGACGGTGTTGTCGGTGTTGCCTACGTTCACCAGGTAGTTGTTGTAGAGCTTGCCGTTGTTGGCGTTGGGCGCAGGGTACAACTTGAGAATGTTCTGGGCGACCGGATTGATCTGGTTCGCGCAGAACACATTCTGTTGGCCGTTGCAGACCAGCGGCTGATCTGGATCGGCCGTGTTCGGCTCATACAACATGGTCGGCGCTCCCACGCCGGTCAGATTCCCGTTGAGCAGCTCCGAGAAGTTGCCCTGGCGTTCAAGCTCCGAAGGCACGTTGATCGGGGTGGGGTTGCTGATCGAGATGCGGTTGGCTTCAATATCGCCGAAGTAGAAAAGCTTGTTCTTCCAGATTGGGAAACCGAGCGTCCCTCCGAACTGATTCTGGTGATACGGTGGGGCCAGGGCCTTTGGCCCTGCATTCCAGTTGATCGCGTCGAGCGGGGTGTTGCGCAGGTACTCCCAGAGATCGCCATGAATCTGGTTGGTACCGGACTTGATATTCGCCTGTAGAACCGCGCCCGCCGAATGGCCGAACTCCGCACCGAAGTTGCTGGTTTGCAAGCTGAACTCGGATAGAGCATCGGGGGGAGGCCGCATGATATAGCTCGAACCGTTGAGGAAGTCGACAAGGTTCGTATTGTTGTCTACTCCGTCAAGGATAAAGTTGTTCTGCTCCGCGCGTTGACCATTGGCGACAAAATCGCCAGTGCCGGATCCACGGGTGTTCCCAAAGGGCGGGGATACACCATTCGTCAACTGCGCCATGTACACCCAGTTTCGTCCGTTCAGCGGAGTGTCGTTGATCTCCTTGGTGCTGATGACCTGCCCAACGGCGGCGTCCTGCGTCTGGAGAACGGGCGCGGCAGAGTCGACCTTTACTGTCTCGGTCACGGCGCCTGGAGGCAACGTAAAGTTCAGATTGAGCCGCTGCTGAATGTCGAGATGGAGGTTCTCGCGGCGGACCGTCTGGAATCCCGTTGAGGAGGCAGACACGGTATAGTTGCCGATCTTGAGCGGGGAGAAGGCAAAGATGCCACTGCCGTTTGACTTGGTTTCGAGAACCAGGCCGGTGTCGACATTGGTTATCGTGACCTGAGCGTTCGGAATGACGGCCCCGGAGGCGTCCTGCACCATACCTGTGATGGCGCCCTGGTCAGTCTGAGCGGAACAGTGGGGGGAAGTAAGGAATAGCACCAGCAGCGCTGTGATTGCTGCCGCAAAGAGGGTTGAGTTTAGCCTCAAACATGGTGTCGCCATCGATTTTGCCTCTCCGACGCGATTGCGCCGGTCTTCCGTCTAATGTCGCGTCCGCATCCCTGCGCGTACGGCTTCACAGTAGCAAATTACTGTGTACGATACCGGAACAAACGCTAATCTCATGAGTTAGGAGTTGTCAAGCAGATTTTTGATGATGCATGCGCGGCCTATCAGGTGTCGTATCCCTAGATTTTACTGGTCTGATTGGCCGCATACTTTGGCCTCGCTTGCCCTTCACGCGACCTAGGGCCGGCCTCTTTTAGAGCGAGATTGACAGGCCGTTGCCAGCATTTCAGGGTTCTTTACTGTGTACGTTACCGCATATGCCTAGAGGTGATCTATCATCGGGTCGCAAGGTGAACCGCTTCTATCTCCCCATCGGCGAATGTCGGAGGTGACTGAAATTGCACGCTGACAAGGCATCTGAAACGAGTCAAGGAGTTCTGCGGGAGTCCCTCGCAGAGCTCAGGGACCTCGACCAGAGCTCGGCCAACTTGAAGCTTGCCATGCCACAAGTCCTCAATGTCCCGAGAGAGCTACCGCCGTTGCCACATACTGAGCCCTGCATCTGATGAGGATGCCTGAAAAGGAAGCCTGTCGCCTCGAGAACACGGATCTGTCCGTTGAAGTGCGGCCACTTGAAGGTGGCCGCATCGCGTCCCTCAAGAGCCTGCGCTCGGGCATGGAATTTCTGACCCAGTCCCATCGAAGTGGTCGATATCCCCCAGCCAGCCTCGATACCCGCTTTCAGGATGGGCCTTGCGCCGGCATCGAGGAGTGTCTTCCGACGGTTGGCTCATCCGGTCCGGCAACCGAGGGGGGTCCTGCACCCGACCACGGAGATTTTTGGCAGTTGCCGTGGGAGGTGCTTACCGCCGGCGAGCGCTATGTAACACTTGCGGCAGTTGGATTCAGTCGGCCGCTTCGTTTCACTAAGCAAATCTCACTCGTGAGCAACGCACTCCGGATTGCCTATTCGGTCACGAACATCGGCTCGAAGGGGTATTCGTTTCTGTATGCCTGCCATCCTCTCTTCGCGATCTCTGCCGGGGATCGTGTCCTCTTGCCGAGCGAGATTCAAGAGTTGAGGCTCGATTACTCCAAAGGGGACCGCTTGGGCTTAGCCGGCTCCACGATCACCTGGCCCATCACGCAATTGGGTGTCGGTTTGGATGTGACTAGCGGGCCCAAAGCCGCGACCGCCGAGATGTTGTATAGTTCTCAACTTCATAAGGGTGTCTGCGGAGTCTACCGCGAGGCCTCTCGTCAGGTCCTCGAGATCTCGTTCGACCCGGAGCGTTTGCCATATCTTGGCCTCTGGCTGTGCTATGGCGGCTGGCCGGGCGACGGCATGGGTCCATTGCAGTATGCAGTAGCGCTAGAGCCTACCACCTCGGGATGCAATACGCTCGCCCAAGCCCAACAAACCAATACGGCCATTTCACTCGAAGTCGGCCAGATCTACGACTGGGTCATCAAGTTCAGCGTGAAAGAACCACGCCATTTAAGCTTTTAGTGCACGTGGCAAACTACCGATCCCCGACGCGGTATCTTCGGCGGAATGCCAAGTAGGCTCTTTGGCAGCTTGATCTCTAACCGTGAAGCCGTTGGTCTTGCTGGCGCGGCTATTCGATCACAGCCGCCTAAACTAAAGCGCATCTGTGGGAAGCAGGGAATGATTGGAAGCAGATCGCGCGATACCGTCTCCGGGAAGCGCCGCTGCCGCAATCGATTCAGATGCGGAGTTCAGTTTGCCCAATCGCGGGGCGGTCGAATAGAACACCGCTGGCTGTCGATCATGCAAGTGATTTTTGGAGGTTAAGCGGAAGCCTTTCGCCACCTGTACAGCGACTTTCGAGGCAGGTGGAGAAACGAATGGATGAGTCAATAGCGGCCAAAGAAAAGCCAGACTGACAAACAGGCAGTTCGTCCTTCTACCACCACCCAATCCAAGTTGAACTTCTTGCATAGCCGATGGTTGAACTGTCATATTCGGTATCTCTAGCGATGTAGATAACAAATCTTGCATTAGCGTCGAGGCAAAAAGCGACGTTTACGTTGTGGCACAGGACCAAGCTCTATCGGAGATGCCGGTGAGATTCCGCTCGAATCCCTCCCACGGCCGATGCGCTTTGAGGTTGAAAATAATCCCCGGCGATAAGTGAGCCGGCAAAGCAGCCTATAGAGTGCAACTGCAGGCCAGCAGCAATTGTCTATGAAAATTTATTCGGGGTAAGCAGTTTTTGCTGTAAGCAGTTTTCGCTTGACAACCCGCAACAGGGGCTCTAGAGTTTCTCCCGTTTGTACGTGTACGTTAACGGCCAAACAAGCGAGCTCCCTCGTTACCGTCATGGAGGCCACCGTATGATTACCCGCAACAACTTCCTCTGCGCTAGCCATAAGTCAATCCCCCCCACGCCCAGTTTCTGGAGCAGTCGTCTCCTGCACCCGCTGCTGGCTTCTGTGGCCGGCTTGATCCTGCTTCCTTGTGCGCCGGCCTCGGCGCAGGTGAATGGCGAGGGGCAGCATCCCTATCTGGGCTGGAGCACGTTCAGCGAGCAGACCATCAACTCCGGCTTTCTCACGCAGGCCAATGTCTCTGCCGAGTCCGATGCCCTCGCGGCTTCCGGGCTGCAGGCGCATGGCTACCAATACATCAATATCGATTCGGGCTGGCAGGGAAGCTTTGACGCGAACGGGCGGCCCATCCCTAACAGCTCCACTTTTCCGAACATTCAGGCGCTGGTCGACCACATTCATCAGAATGGACAGAAGGCCGGCATCTACTGGATTCCGGGAGTGGAATATCCAGCGGTCGTGGCAAATTCTCCCATCCTTGGCACGCCATACCACATACAGGACATTCTGGTCGTCCCCTATACTGCGGGCAACGCCTTTGGCGCACCTGGGACTTCGCCTTATCACTACAAGATTGACTTCACCAAGCCCGGCGCCCAGGAGTACATGAACTCCGTAGTCGCACTTTTTGCATCCTGGGGCATCGACTTGATTAAGCTCGACGGGGTCACGCCTGGCTCGGACAGCTACGACCTTTCGATCGATAATCGACCTGATGTCGAGGCTTGGTCGAAGGCCATTGCCGCGAGCGGGAGCCCGATCTGGCTCACGGTTTCCTGGGCGCTCGATCAGGATTACCTCAGCGTGTGGCAGCAGTATTCGAATGCGCGGCGGATTGACCAGGATGTGGAGTGCGAAGGCGGTTGCGCCACACTCACGGATTGGCCACGTATTTATGAGCGCTTCCGCGACCTGCCGGGCTGGGAAAATGCTTCGGGTCCGGCCTTGGGTTGGAACGACATGGATTCTCTGGACGTTGGCGACGGCGCACTTGACGGTCTTAGCAACGACGAAAAGCAGTCGGCACTCTCTCTGTGGGCGCTGGCGAATGCGCCGATCTACCTCGGAGGCGATCTTACGGCGCTCGACAGCTTCGGCGAGCAGCTTTTGACCAACGATGAAGTGCTTGCTGTCGACCAGTCAGGCAAGCCGGCCAAACAGGCGCTCGACGGCGATGTCGAGGTTTGGGTGAGCAGTCTCGGCAATGGCGGCTACTACGTGGGGATCTTTAATATGAATGCCACGGTTACAAATGTGCAGATCCCCTGGAGCCTGCTGGGTTTCGCGAATGCACCGCAGGTTCGCGATCTTTGGTCGCACCACAACCTCGGGCCATCGCCGCTCGAATTTTCAACGGTCCTGCCAGGTCACGGCTCGCGACTCCTGAAAGTCACCGGCGTCGGACGCCCTGCGCCCTCGCCATCCACCAGCTACGAGGCGGAGTCCGCCATCCTTGGTGGCACTGCAGTGATCGCAAGCTGCCCTGCATGCTCTGGAATAGAAAAGGTTGGAGGGCTGGGGCTCGGCGCCGGGAACAACGTTACCTTTAACAATATCTATGTGCCGAAGGCCGGCGAATACCTGATGCAGGTCGACTCGATGACGCAGGGGCTGCGCGCATATCTCTACAGCGTGAACGGAGGCGATTTCCAGACGCTGAACTGCGGTGGCGGAACCTTCTTTCTGCCCGCCAGCACCACCGTGCCGGTTCACTTGGAGAAAGGGGTGAACACCATCCAATTTGGCAGCCCTGTGAGCTATCCTCCCGATCTCGACCGCATCGTGATCAGCGGCAGGGGAGATTTTCCGGCTCCCACCTCCTCGACTTATGAGGCCGAGGTAGCAACGCTAAGCGGTACAGTAATCGGAGAGTTCAGCAATTATTCATCGGGATTGGGGAAAGCCGGCAACATTGGGGGAGGCGCAGCGAATTCAGTGGCTTTCTCGAACATAAAAGTCCCCACGGACGGCACCTACCAGTTAGAAATCGACTATCAGACCAGCGGTCCGCGTTCCTACTTCATGAGCATCAACGGAGGCACAACCACCGAACTCGATCTGAACGGCAGTACTTTCAATGACCCGGTGCCCGTGGTCCTGTCCGTGCAACTGCAGGCCGGGACGAACACAATCAGTATCGGCAATCCAACCGGATTTGCGCCCGACCTCGACCGCATTGTCATCGCTCCTGTGGCTCCTGGCGGTGTTCCAGGTGTTCCACGCAAGTAGATCTGTCTGCACGAGGCCAGCAAGAGGGAACCTTTCAAGGACAGCAAAGCTGTCACGGACGGCTGCGCAAGTCCTTGCAAGTACGTGTATGTCGGTCTGATGTGGGTTGCATTATGGCTTGCGACTCCGGCCGCGTGTCTTGCTATTGTCGGCTGCCGGCAGGGATCTTCGATGGCGTGGAGGAAGGGGAGGAGGACATCTCTTCTGACGCTGAGTTATTGAAAATAGGGCGGAGAGAGTGGGATTCGAAACCATGAGCTAACGTAATTTTAACAACATACAGATCAGTGGACGGCGATTTTAACGATATTAGTACATGGAAGGCAGCCAAACGGATTGCAAACGGATTGTTGAGCGGCAGTCTGAGGACATGTGTAAGGAGTGGTGAGTCACACCCTACAAACTCATGGGCTTGACCTCGGTCTTAAGGAAGGATGTCCTTTCCCTGGATGCCGAAATGTTGGGCAGCAGCCAGCAGGTGAGAGTCATTGGAATAGACGATCGGGAAACCGGACTCGGCCGCCGTGGCCAGGTGGATGGCATCCGCGCCGCGCAGGAACACACTCGGAGGCAGTTTTCGATAGACATTTCGAATGTGGGTAAAGACTTGCTCGTTTTGGGAAAGCCAGCGGAACGCGCCAGCCTCAATGTGAGCCTGAACTTGGCCGAGTAAAGCCGCATACGCCGCCGGTGGTATGGCCCGTTCGCGCAGCTTGCGATGAAAGGCCGCGAACATTTCGGCCTGGCCGTGTGCCGCCGAGGCAACATGGTCGGTGGCAGCGAGCGCGCGAACTGCGTCGGCGCCCGGGTCTTGGTAGTAGAGCCTGACCAGATAACTAGTGTCGAAGTAGATCACTCGATCTCGTGGTCGCGCTCGTCGCTAATCGCGAGGCTAGAGTCGGTTCCGCCGCGAAGGTGTTTGCGTTCGGCAAGAAATGCGCGCGTAAAGCTGGGGTTGGCGAAGAAGGGTTTGGCGGGGGGAGGCGCTGCCGAAACGATCTTGGCCACGAGGCGGCCACGTTCGGTGACATAGACGTCTCCCGCGGACGCGTTGCGAATCCAATGCCCGGTTTTTTCGTGAAGTTCGCGGACAGTGATCGTTTTCATGTGTCTCATTGTGTCACATTAAAGAGAACAAAACAAGGATCGGTCGCGCCGACGCATGATCGTTTGTAACTCCGCGGTTGCATCGGTGCGCGAATATCCGCGGCGCAGGCGCCCGGCTCACGGGAGATGCGGCAACTGAGGACATGCGACGGGCGAACAGCAAGGTTGTGCAGATGGTGCTACGAACTGGCCAAAAGCAGTGAACGGATTGTAAAAACGGATTGCACCAACGCTAAGTTATTGAAAACATGGCGGAGAGAGTGGGATTCGAACCCACGATACGGTTTCCCGTATACACGCTTTCCAAGCGTGCGCCTTCAGCCACTCGGCC
>Ga0123355_10007303_pt1 | contig 16535 bp, 12 predicted proteins | sample TergutEmb28metaG_3_FD_89872 | JGI IMG/M metagenome (GOLD analysis project Ga0123355, IMG submission 89872) | Embiratermes neotenicus P1 segment gut microbial communities from Petit-Saut dam, French Guiana - Emb289 P1 | ecosystem: Host-associated > Arthropoda: Insects > Digestive system > Gut ...
AACGCCCTGGTGGTACGCGGCACGCCGGATCAGATCGCCCTCGCAGAAAAACTGGTGGAAGACCTCGACAAGCCCCGTCCGGAAGTCATCATCGACATTGCGGTCATGCAGGTCAGCAAAGACCGCTCGCGAACCCTTGGCTTGAACCCGCCGACCAGCGCCACGGTAGCGCTCCAGAGCAATCTCAACACCAACCCAACGACGACAACCCCCGGCACGACCAATACGACCGGGACCACCACTGGTTCCACCAACAGCATCACGCTCAATACTCTCGGCAACCTGAACGCTACCGACTTTCAGGTCACGATTCCCTCCGCGAACTTGTCCGCGGTCATGGGTGACAGCGATACCAAGCTGATTCAAAATCCACAAGTCCGCGCGCTCGATGGACAAAAAGCTTCACTGAAAATCGGCGACCGCGTCCCGGTCGCGACCGGATCGTTTCAGCCCGGTATCGGCGGCGTCGGGATCAATCCTCTGGTCAACACCCAGTTTCAGTATCTCGACGTTGGCGTCAACATCGACATTACGCCGCGCGTGCACGCCAACGGCGAAGTCACTCTCAAGATTTCGATGGACGTCTCTGCCGTAACCGGCCAGCAGAATATCGGCGGCATCAGCCAGCCGATCATCGGACAACGCAAGATCGAGCACGAAATCCGGCTGAAGGATGGCGAAGCCAACCTGCTGGGCGGCATTATGGAAGACCAGCAGACGAAGCAGTTGAGCGGTATTCCCGGCCTCGCCCAGATTCCAATACTCAGGTATCTGTTCGGCCAGGTCACCCAGGATCACTCTGAAAACGAGATCGTGTTCGCGATTGTTCCTCACATCATCCGGGGCAGCGAGGTGAACGAACTCAACCAGCGGGCCATCGATATCGGCACATCATCCTCGATTCAACTGCGTTATGCGCCCAAGCCGGCAGCGGCTCCGACCGCTTCTGCGGCCCCCGTAGGCCAGGGTGCACCTGCAACCTCGACCACTGCGGTGGCCAATCAGCCAGGAAGTCAGCCTGTGGCGAATCCCACGCGGCTGCCTGCCGGGCAGGCAGTTACGAATGCCTCGGCCGGGGCTGCCCCGAGTTTCCTGTTCGATCCGCCGACGGTTCAGGTGGCCAAGGGGGGCACGTTCGCCGTAAACCTGCTGATTTCCGGCGCGCAGAACGTTTATTCCGTGCCCGTGCAGCTGAATTACGACCCGAAGATGCTGCAACTGGTCAACGTCTCCAATGGCGGCTTCCTCTCGCAGGATGGGCAGGTGGTCACGCTGGTGCACCGCGAGGATGAGGCACTCGGGCAGTCGACGATTACTGCCTCCCGTCCCAGCGGTGCCGGTGGCGTATCCGGGCAGGGTTCGGTAATTACCGTAACCTTCGAAGCCAAGGCCAGCGGACAGACCCCCCTGACGATTACTCGTGGAGGAGCGCGCGATCCCGGCCAGCAGCCGATCACGGTAAACGGAGCGCAGGCAGCGGTCACTGTGGAGTGAGCGAGAAATCGATGAGGACACCTGACAAATTCGTTCTTGCGCCTAACACCAAAAGCGTTCGCGGTTTCACGCTCATGGAGCTGGTGGTCGCGACGATGATCATGACGATCTTGACGCTGGCGGTCCTGCCCGTCACGCGAATCACCGTCACCCGCGAGAAGGAAAAGCAGCTTCGCCGGGACCTGTGGGAGATGCGGGACGCGATCGACAGATATAAAGACGCCTCGGACCGACAGATGCTCGGGCAGCAAAAGGTTGACGCGATGGGCTATCCTCCCGACCTCGACACGCTCGTCAAAGGAGTTGAAGGGCAAGGCGGCAAGAAATACAAGTTCCTGCGTTCTATCCCTGAAGACCCCTTTACCCACAGCAAGGAATGGGGCTTGCGATCGATGCAGGATGAGCCCGATTCCGATTCCTGGGGCGGGCAGAGCGTGTTCGACGTCTACTCCAAGTCGGAGGGCACGGCGCTGGACGGCTCGAAGTACAAAGAGTGGTAAATGAAACGCAGCATATACCAATCGCAGCTGAGCAGGCCCGAACGGGATGCGCAGCGGGTCAATGGCCCGTCCGCCAGGTCTCGGCGTTGCCACGGCTTTACCCTGCTCGAACTGATGATCGTGATCAGCATGATCATGATCCTGATCTCCGTAGCCGTTCCGATCTACAACCAATCGATCATCCAAGCGCGGGAATCGGTGCTGCGCCAGAACCTGGCTACTCTGCGCAGCGTGATCGATCAGTACACCCTTGATAAGCAAAAGGCACCGCAAGCACTCGACGACCTCGTGACTGCGGGGTACCTGAAAAAGATTCCCGAAGATCCCATGACCCGTATGCCCAACTGGGAAACGCACACAGAAGACGCCCTGATGGCGGTCGAGCAGCAGGAACCCGGCATTGACGATGTCCACTCTGCCTCGAGCGCAACTGCCAGCGACGGCACCGCCTACAGCACCTGGTAACTCCTGCTCCGCGAAATCTCTGCACCCCGCCTGCTAGAATTTCATCTACTGCTTTTGCATGGTTCTCAAAAATCTGCGTCCGCTTCTGCCCTATGTAAAGCGATACCGCTGGGGCTTTGTCGCGGGCATGATTTGTATCTTCCTCACCAATGGCATCCAGGTCTTGGGTCCCAAAGTTCTGGGTATTGCTTCCGACGCACTCCTGGGCGGCATAACTCGTCGTAAGCTGCTGCTCTACGCGGGACTGCTCCTGGCGATCGCGACGGCCAAAGGCATCTTCCAGTTCCTCACGCGCTGGATCATGATCGGCATCTCGCGTGACATCGAATTCGATCTGCGCAACGACCTTTTTGCGCGCTTGGAAAGCCTGTCGTACTCTTACTACCAGCGCCACCGCACCGGCGATATTATGGCGCGCGCCACCAACGATCTGAGCGCGGTGCGCAACCTGTTGGGTCCGGCAATCATGTACTCGGCCAACACCATCGTACTGATGGCGGGCGCGTTGGCTTTCATGATTTCGATCAGTCCGCGTCTGACGCTCTACACATTTCTGCCGCTGCCTGCGGCGAGCATCCTGATCCAGTATTTCGGTCGCCGCATTCATGATCGCTTCGAACGCATTCAGGCGATGTTCTCCGAAATCTCGGCGCGGGCGCAGGAGAATTTTACCGGCGCCCGTCTGATTCGCGCCTATGTACAGGAAGAGGCGGAGATTCGCGCGTTCGAGGCCGAGAACCAGGAATACATCCGTCGCAGCCTGAAATTGGTTCGCCTGATGGGCATGCTGTGGCCGACTCTCGAATTCATGCTGGGTTGCGCCGTGGTCATGGTCTTATGGCTTGGCGGGCGCGAGGTACTCGCAGGCCGCATGACGGTCGGCCAATTCGTTTCCTTCAATGCCTATATGTTGCAATTGACCTGGCCCATCATCGCTCTGGGCTACGTCATCAACCTTTTCCAGCGCGGGACGGCCTCGCTGGGACGCCTCAACGAGATCATGCAGGAGCAACCGGAAATCAAAGACACTCCTGGCGTGGGGGACCGCGAGATCGCTGGCGAAATCGAGTTCCGCGGTCTCAACTTCAGCTATAACGGCAGGCCAGTCCTCAAGGACGTGAACCTGCATATTCCCGCCGGCAGCAGCCTGGCTATCGTCGGCCCGACTGGCTCCGGAAAGACCACTCTGGTCGATCTTATTCCCCGCATCTACGACGCCGAGCCGGGCATGGTGCTGATTGATGGCCGCCCGATCCGCCAGTACTCGATCGCGTCGCTGCGGCGAAGCATTGGCTTCGTCCCACAGGAAACATTCCTGTTCAGCGATCGCATCCGCGAAAACATCGCGCTCGGCGTCGACTCCGCGACTGAGAAGGAGATTCGCGCCTCTGCCAATGCTGCCAACATTGCCACCGATATAGAGAGCTTCCCCGAAGGTTACGAAACCATGGTGGGCGAGCGGGGCATCACGCTCTCCGGAGGCCAGAAGCAACGCACCGCGATCGCCCGCGCGCTGATCCGCAACCCGCGCATCCTCATTCTCGACGACGCGCTCTCCAGCGTCGACACTCAGACCGAAGACAAAATTCTTAATCAGCTGCGCGACGTCATGCGGGGACGCACCACGATCTTCATCTCGCACCGTGTCTCCACGGTCCGCAGCGCCGATCGCATCGCCGTACTCCACGGCGGACGCATCGTCGAAATCGGCACCCATGACGAATTGCTCGCCTTGAACGGCTATTACAGCGACCTCTATAACAAGCAACTGCTGGAAGAAGAGCTGGCCGAGGTCTGAGACCGAGAGTCGAGCAGCCCTGGTCAGACCGAGCGTCAGTCCGTGAGGAATTTCGTTCGCGCCTCCCGCAGAAAAAGCAGATTCCTGGCTCCGGCCCGAAGAACCAGAACTCCTGGGCGCATCGGTGATCGCCAGGCCTGGCGCGCCTGAAGACAAACATTTGAGTGCTGTTTTCCTCTCACTCTGTCAGCGCGCGAGACAACGGCCTTCGCGAACTCATGTAAAATCCAGGCAGACACTTTGGTATCCATGCCGTGCAGCTATGTCATCGACAAGGAAAAACGACTGGTCATCAGTTCGGCATGGGACCGTGTGAGCTTTGCGGAAGTCATAAACCACCAGGATCAATTGAAAGCTGACCCGGCCTTCAATCCTGCCTTTAATCAGCTCGTCGACGCCTCGGCGGTCACCGGAATTGATGCATCGGTCGAGGAAGTGAAGAAAGCCGCCAACCGCCGCATCTTTTCTGCCGAGGCACGCCGCGCGTTCGTTGCCACCAGGCCGGAAGTATTCGGCGTGGGACGCCTGTTGGGAGCGCATCTGGGCATGGGGCGAGTACCGCAACAGGTTGGCGTGTTCTACGATATGCCGTCCGCTCTGAAATGGCTCGGGCTGGATAAAGATCCGCGGCCCAATCGATGAGGGTCGCTCCACGCTGGGGGCGATAAACGCTGGGGCCTTTTTGAGGACTGACGGTTTACATTTGCGGTAGTCTAGTTCCCGTCCGAACATGCTCCGTGTCAGCACGCAAGAGATACTCGACTCTGGTTCTTGCCCTCCCATCGAAGCCGAGGCTTCACTGCGGGATTTATGCCGCATGAACCGCTGGTTTGGCGGCGTGGGCACGACACGCAGCCTGATCGAACGGGTCTCCGCCCGCACCAGCCAGAAGGACTTCACCGTGCTCGAAGTGGCAGCGGGGTTCGGCGAGGTTCCCAGAGCCGCTGCCCGGCAACTCGCCCGCCGGGGGATCACGCTGGACATTACCGATCTCGACCTTGTGCCCTCGCACCTCGAGCGCGGACATCGCGCACTCGCAGGCGACGCGCTGGCTCTTCCCTTCCGCGATAACTCCTTCGACCTTGTCAGTTGCAGCTTGTTTGCCCACCACCTGAGGCCTGCCGACGTAGCCCGATTCGCTGCCGAAGCCTCGCGCGTGAGCCGCTGTGCGGTCTTGATCAACGATCTCATCCGGCATCCTCTGCATCTGGCACTGGTGTATGCAGCCTTTCCGTTGATGCAGAGCTACGTCTCGCGCGTCGATGGAGTTGCGTCAGTGCGCGGGGCCTATGTTCCACACGAAATGCGGCAGATGTTGTCCAACGTAGATCGAGGCGCACGAATTGACATCTGGCGGCACTACTTGTTTCGTATGGGCGTGATTTTGTGGAAAGGAAAATAGTGCTCCGGAGGAGGCGGCGGAATTGGTGCCGAACACTGCCTCCGGCGGCTCCGATTCTCTACAGATTCGTTCAGCGTTAGTCGACGTGCTCGCCCTCAGCGAAGCCCGGTTCGATTGCGGGCAGCACATCGCGTTCGCCCGCGATCCACACGTAGAGCGTGGGCAGCAGGAAGATGCTCAACACTAGGTCGGCGATCAATCCGCCGACAATGACGATCGCGAATGGCCGTTGCGAGTCGGAGCCAATGGCGTGCGACAAGGCCGCAGGCAGAAGTCCCAGAGTGGCCACCAGCATCGTCATCATGATGGGGCGCAATCGCAGAACAGCGCCCTCCACAGCTGCATCTTCAATCGAATAGCGTCGCGCCCGCAACTGATTAATGTATTCGAGCATAATGACTCCGGTCTGGACGGAGACGCCAAACAGTGCGAGGAACCCGACACCCGACGAAACGCTAAAGTTGGTGCCGGTGAACCACAGAGCGAGCAATCCCCCCACGCGCGCCATGGCCACGTTGGCCAGAATCAACAGAGCCCACTTGAACGAGCGGAACATCGTATACAGGATGATGAAAATGATGATGATCGTGATCGGCAGCACGACTAGCAGCCGCCGGTCCGCCCGTTGCTTGCTTTGATACTCACCTTCCCAATCGATGTGATAGCCCGTGGGAAGTTGAACCTGCTCTTTGACTTTCTGCATCGCCTCCTCGACGGCTCCGCCCAGGTCGCGTCCCCGCACGCTGAACTTGATGGCAACGTACCGCTGATTCGCTTCCCGGTAGATCTCCGAACCGCCGTCGGCTACGGTGATCGTGGAGAGCTGCGCAAGCGATACGCGCTCTCCGGTCGGCGACAATAGTCTGATCTTTTCGATGGCCTCCCTGGTGTCGCGGAATTGCGGGAGGTAGCGCAGCACCAGATCATAGCGGGCTTCTCCCTGCAAGACTTGGGTAAGGGCGTTGCCGCCGACCGCCGTCTGAATCGCGTCCTGCACATCGGCCACGTTAATCTGAAAACGCGCGGCCGCGGCACGATCGACAGTCACGTTGAGATTGGGCTGCCCCAGCACGTGAAACACCCCAAGATCCTCAATCCCCCTCACGCCGGTCATGATGTTCGCGATTTGGGAGGCCTTTTCTTCGAGGATGTGCAGGTCGTCGCCGTAGACCTTGGTGGCAAGTTCTCCTTTGACACCGCTAACTGCCTCCTCCATGTTGTCTTCGATAGGTTGGGAGAATCCCCAGACCACGCCCGGGATCTTGTCGAGTTCGCGCTGCATGGCTGCGATCAGTTGGTCCGTGTCCTGGTGAAAGACCGGCCGCCACTGCTCCTTCGGTTTCAGATCGACAAAATACTCGGTGTTGAAAAAGCCGGTTGTGTCAGTGCCATCGTCAGGCCGTCCCACCTGACTGGTGCATTGCGGAACCTCAGGAAAGGAGCACAGCACGATGCGAGCCTGGGTCGCCACACGAATGCCTTCATCCGGTCCGGTGCTCGGAGCGAGCGTGCCTCGAACCCAAAGCGCGCCTTCGTCGAGGTGAGGCAGAAACTCGGAGCCGATGACTCCGCCGAAAGCAAGATAGATGGCAAGAAACAGGCTAAGCACTCCAACTCCAACCGTGAGCCCACGATAATGGATCGCCCACCGCACTGCCGTGCGGTAGTGCCTGATCAAGAATTTCATCACTGGGTTCGGCCACTCCTTGGCGCCTTTGGCGAAGGCAAAGCTGGCCAGCACGGGTGCAATCAGGACTGAGAAAATCAGCGCTCCCAGCAGCGCAAACGCCACGGTCCAGGCCATGGGATGAAATAACCGGCCTTCCACGCGTTCGAGCGTGAAGATTGGAAGGTAGGCCGTAATAATGATAGCGATGGCATAGAATACCGGCCGCTGCACTTCGTGCGCCGCGTCGCCAATCCGCTCGATCGGGGTTTGTGTGCTGTTGGGCAGGTTCATGTGACGCACGATGTTCTCGATCATGACCACTGCGCCATCCACGACCATGCCGAAATCCAGCGCGCCGAGCGAGAGCAGATTAGCAGGAATGTGCCTCAGGTCCAGGCAAATTGATGCAAACAACAAAGAAAACGGAATCGTGGCGGCGACAATCAAAGCTCCGCGTACATTGCCGAGAAAAAGAAATAGAACGATTGAGACCAGAATCATCCCCTCAGTCAGGTTGTGCAGCACCGTGTGCGTGGTAAAGCGCACCAGGTCGCTGCGGTCGATGAAAGGCACGATCTTCACGCCTGGGGGCAGGATGTGATCGTTCATCTCCTGAACCTTTTGGTGCAGGGCCCGCAGAGCCGGGTCGGCAGGAGCACCTTTGCGCAATAAGGCGATGCCCGACACCACATCGTCATTGTCGATGATCTTCCCGTCTTCGCGATGAATCGCTCGTGCAAACTGCCCCAGCCGGATTTTCGGTCCCTGGGAAACAACGGCAATGTCTTTCACCCGCAAGGGTGTGCCGTTCTTAGTCAGAATTACGGTCTCTTGGATATCGCGGACATGATCCACCAGCCCGACTGCGCGAACGTTAATTTGCTGCAGCCCTTCTTGAATAAAACTTCCACCGGCGTTGGCGTTGTTATTGGTAAGCTGTTGCTCGACCTGGGCTAGACTCAAACCGTAGGAAATCAGTTTATTGGGATCCACGCGTACCTGATATTCGCGCGTTGGCCCTCCAAAACTCGCCACATCAACGATGTCTGGCACCGACTTCAGGTTCTTTTCCACAACCCAGTCCTCAATGGATTTCAGCTCCATCGGGTCATACTTGGGATTGGTGCTGCGCAGCGTAAAGAAATAAATCTGGCCGACTGGACTCCAATCGGTCCCCATCTGGGGGCTCACTCCAGGCGGCAATGTCACTTGGCCGAGGCGTTCGAGGACACGCACCCGGTTCCATGCATTGTCCGTTCCATCCTCAAAAACCAGCTTAAGGTCGGAAAGCCCGAACAGGGAGAACGACCGCAGGTGAACGATGCCGGGGATGCCGTTCATCACGATTTCCAACGGGATGGTCACCTGCTGTTCGATCTGCTCGGCGGAAATTCCCGGCCACTGCGTGATGATTTCAACGTAGTTGTCGGCGACGTCGGGGTAGGCTTCGATGGGCAGGTTATGGAATGAAATAATTCCCCAGACAAACAGCACCACCGCCAGTCCGAGCACCAGCAGGCGATTATTAAGCGCGAAGTCGACAATACGACGAATCATCGAGTATTCCTAGTTGCATCAGGCTTTCACGGAAGGCTCAGGCGGAGACACTTTCCCCTAATCCTGATTCTCTTAGTTATGGCATTCCGCAGCTGTTTCGGAAGACACTCAAATGTCCTGTGCCTGCAGGCATTTGGGCGGGTTAATCAATCGTTCGATTGGCCGCGCAGATGGCATCGCCGAGGCTTAATCTTGCGGACAAATCTCCCGATTGGGTTCAGGAAGACGGCTGGCCCGTGGGATAATCCCAGCTTTCATCTACACCATTCCATGCTCAGCTTGGACTGGATCTGGGACAGACGGAACCGGGTGGCGATTCTGTCCGTCAGCGGCGTCATTGTGCTCGCCGTCGCAGTCGTCGATTGGTGGACGAAACCCTATTTCTCCCTAGGATTTCTCTATCTCTTTCCCATCATGTTGGCCGCCGGATTCCTGCCGCGCTGGGGAACGGTCGTTCTAGGGGTGGTCTGCGCGGCGCTGAGCGAGCGCTTCAGCAATCTTGATCCGTCCGACAGCCACATCCGCCTCGGTTTTGAAGCGCTGGCGCTCTGCGGCTGCGGACTTCTCACCTCGGAAGTTCTGCGCAACCGCCGCCTCAGCCTCGAATCGCAGCAGCGGATGCGTGTCCTGGTCGAGACCAGCCCGGCAGCCATTGTAACGGTGGATGAACGGGGCTTCATCGAACTGGCAAACCGCGCAGCCGGGGAACTACTGGCTCCGAAAACCGGGGATTTGATCGGGCAACCGGTGGCCGCATTTCTGCCCGAACTGCATCACGCCCTGCGCTGGGAAGAAGGTCCACAATTCCGCACCTCGATGCAGTGCCGCGGCCATCGAGGCGATGGTGAATCCTTTCTCGCCGAAGTATGGTTCTCCACCTACAAGGAAGGCACCACACCGAAGCTAGCTGCGATCATCGCCTACGTTACCGAGAGCAGACTCTCCCGCCATGCCCTGGCTCCTCCATGGCAGTACAGAAAGACCGGCCATCGCTCAATCCGCGTGAAGTTGAGGTTCTCAAGCTGGTGGTGCAAGGTCTGGCCAACAAGGAAATCGCGTCGCATATGGAGATCTCAGAAGCGCGGTCAAGAACTCCCTGCAGCAGTTGTTCGGGAAAACCGATGTGCGCACCCGCGGCCAACTCGTGCGCGTCGCTCTGCAACGCTACCGCGATTTGTTATGAATCGATAGCCGCTCGCATCAGCAATATCGTCAAATGAGCGCTGTCTCAGGTCGATTGTACTTCCTTGTACTTCCTCATTTGGACTGAACCTGGACATCGTCGAGATTTATCGGGTGCCCCGGTTGACTACCGACCTGGACTCTACGGCCGTGTTTCGCGTAAGCGGCAATCACAGCGGGCTCGGCCCAATTCAAATCCCATCCGTTCTCGATGGCCAGCACGGTGTACGAGCCTGGAACAACGCCCTGCAAAACAAAAGTGCCGTCCAGGTCGCTTTGATCACGACGGAAGAGATCGCGGTCTGCTTCCGAATCCTTCGGCACCAGGACGACCATCGCCCCAGCGAAGGCCTTACCCTCTTTCTTCACCGTGCCTTCGACATTCGTGCTAGCCGCTGTCAACCTAACCGACAAGGAAGGCGATGTTCCCGCGTCGATGGTGACAACCCGTCCCGCTACCCCGGCTCCATCGGCCGATAACTGTGAAATCGAATAGGGCCCGCCTACCCCGCCCACCCCTACCTCGTATTTGCCTGCGGAGACCTGCTGAAACTCGGCGACGCCCTTGGAATCGATTCCGCTCCAGCGCTCTGCGGTCCGACTGCGCGCCCGTAACCCGATGACGATCCCCTTCGCTGGTGCGGCTTCGTCGATCATCCCAACCGACACTTTGACGGTGCTCAACGCTTGGGCAGCCGACAGGTCAATCTCTTCTCCGTCTTCGGTTAGATTCACTCCATCCAGCTCCGCTGAATTGCTGCTCGATCCCCAGAATTGAATGTTGTAGCGGCCCGCGGGTACACCGGAGATCTCCAAGCCGCCTGTCGAGTTCTGCGTGAAACTCGTTTGAACCTGCGCGGAACCGTCAAACGTAGGAGTTTCGAACCGTGGCATGGCAAACGTGTTCCGCGCATTTCCGGGTGTGTGGAACACGAGATGAAGAGACGAAACGGGAGTGAAGTGAATATCCAACTGAAGGTGTTCTCCTCCCCGGATCACAATAGGAGTGGCGCTGTCCGCATCGGTGACATCCGCGAAGTAGGTCACCGGATAAGCCACATCCAGAGAGCGATCGAACGCCGCCGATTCTGACTTTTGCCTTGATCCCGACGGACCAGCGTTTGACGACGGGTGCATCGCATACCAGGGCTGTCCGCTTGCCGCCAGAAAATATGTACCGGGCATGAGTCCCGTGACCTCGTATGCTCCCAGATCATTGGTCTGTGCGCTGCGCCACATGTGAATCCGGTCCCTGCCTTCGGCGTGATCCTCGACATAGAGCATGACCTGGGCATGCCGAACCGGGTCCCCGGCTTCGTCGATAACTGCCCCAGAAATCAACGCATCGGGTGAGAGCTTGAAGACCAGACTTTCCGTATCCAGACCGGCACCCGTCACAATCGCCGTCGAATACTGATCGTGTTGATCGTAGGCTGCGGAAATGAATCCGCGCTTTGCACCGCTCAGCGAATACTTCCCTGCCGGCACCCCGGTAAATTCAAACTTGCCATCGTCCCCCGTAATCATGGTCTCGAACTTTCCGGGATTCTTCACATCCCGGACGACGATACGAGCACGAGCAAGAGGATTTGCATCGCTCTTGCGGACAACCACGCCAGCAATCCGGTAGGACTGGGCAGAACTGGCGGCCTGAGCGGTGTTTGCAGTCTGCGCCGTGTTGACACCCGGCGCCGCAATCAGACTCACCACCGCAATCAGCACGATCTCGCGGATCGGAATTGGGTTACGCATTCGCCTGCGCTCACTCGCTTTTGCCGGGAATGACCTCGAGTTGTACGCTCGTAGTCTGCCCGGCCGAGACGTGGACGACCGCTCCCTTCGACTCGTAGGCTTTCATCGCTTCGGCGTCACGATAAGGAAGAAACGGCTGAGGCTCGGCAAACGCAAGCAGAAGATAGTCGCCGGGAGCGATCACTTGCGACTGAAACTTCCCACCACCAGACACCACAAGGGTTTCGAATTGTCCGGGGCTGTTCGGCCTCGGAACGCAATAGACCCAAGCCTGTACCCCGATTGGCGTCAAGAGAGCGGCTCTTTCCGTGCCGGACTGAGCGATTGTCGGGATCGTTCCCTCAATTTTGCCGCCGTCGTCACGCATTGTGACTTCGACCGAGATCGCGGAGGCCGGTGCGACCACGATCGGCTCGTGCAATACATCGGCTCCGCCAGACGTTGCCGATGCCACATAGCCGCGAGACGAAGTCAGACGCAACCAATATCGCCCCGGCTGCAGGTTCTCAATCACCAAAGAATCGTCGTTTGGGCGGTTTGGCGGACGAACGAATCCTCCTATTCTCATTCTCCCCTCATGGTCATCTGCATCCTCGGCATTCGCCTGCAGATACAAACGCGCGCCGTGGAAGGAATAAGTGTGCTGGCCATCGCTCCACGAGCCGATAGTCGGTGAGGTTTTCTCGCTGAATTGCTCTTTCACTTCCAGGCTGATCGAGCTGGTCGGAACCATCGTCATCACGGGTCCCCTCGCTGGACCGCCACCAACCCTGAGATTCACACTTCCAGTGAAAGTGCTCGCTCCCTGGGTCGATGCTTCGATCATGTAATTGCCGCTGGGCAACATGCCTTGAATCGTTTGCGATCCGGAGTTGTAGCCAAGTGAGTATCCCGGCCCACGCTGACCTTGTACCGAGACAGCGACCGCGCCATTGATGTCACTATTTGTTACAGGAATCTTCACGTCGTAATAGGGCTGCAGGGTAAGCGAAAGGTCCGCCTCGACTGTTCCTCCAGCAGTGAGCTCAATCGTGCTCGCCGAATTGAAATCAGACCCGCCTGGGAAATACACGGGGGGAAAGCCGTAACGTTGTCCGCCGGGAGGCGTGGCGAACGGATCATTGTCACTGAATTCGCGCGTCGCGATCCTATAAGATCCAGGCCTGAGTTCCGCAAAACGGAACTCACCCGCAGAGTTTGTGACCTCCCCGCCATTTCGCAACCAGCGAAACAAGCCGTCGGCAACCTGCTTACAGAAAAGCTGCACATTAACTCCGGCTGCTGGTTCGCCTGTCGAGAGCGTTACGCGCCCCTTGATCACAGCCTCGGGCAATAGCGCAATGGTGACGTCGTCACCCGGGGTAGCGCGAATCTCGCGGCGGCCACGGTCGTCCAGGAAACCCGGCTTGCGTGCCATCAGCAGAAAGCCGCTATTGCCGTCCATCGGACCATAGGAAGTGATTTGGCTTTCGATGCCCCCCTCCATGCTGCCCGTGCCTGGAGTGGTGTTGGCCTTTGTTAAAGTAAATTCGAAACGCCCCTCGCCATCTGTCAGGGTCGCATAGCGATTGTCCAGAGAATAGACAAGTGCGCGAGGAATCGGGGTCTGAGTGAGTTCGTTGATCACAATCCCTCGGATGGTATTTTTCGACTCATCCGCCGGGGACGTTTGACCGTACGCCGCCCGAGCCACCAGTGCAAAGATCAGAAGCAGGATGCAGTTTCCGCCAGGCCCACTCACGCCACAGGCGCGGAGATACGGAAGGGTTCCAGTGGTTCGACAGGAAAGCAAGGCAGTTCTCCGCACTTCGAATAGAGACGGATTTAGCCGGGGACCCAGGGTCTAATTTGACTCGTTTTCCGAGGGACGTCAATCCCAGGCTAGCGCACCACCAGCACTTCCCTGACGTTGTCGCGGGCAAGAAAGAACTTGATCGAGGCAAAGTCGCGGAACAGGGTTTCAATGTGCCGGTTGTTAAAAACGCGCTGCAGGCGGAATCCGTCCCCGATGGAGGTATGGATGGCACCGGCAGGTCCTCGCCTCATCTCGCGGCGTAGCACGATGCGCTGCATTTCGAGGATATCTTTCTCAACGATGTGAAAGCGGTAGCAGGGAGAATCCGGCCCAGCATCCTTGGTGTGGAAGAAGGCCAGCAACATGCCTCCGGGCTTCAACACCGACCAGAGCCGTCCCATCACTGGCCGGACCAGGCTCTCGTCGAGATAGTCGGGAAGATTCCAGCACAACACCACGTCGAACAGCGCCGCCGGATAGAGCAGGTTGTCAGAAAGAAACTTTCGGCTGTCCAGTACAACATTTCCCTGCTCGTCTTTGGTGACGAGGTGGGGTTCAGTCGAGGCGACGAGAAGATCCTCGCTATAGATCTTGTGGCCACGTTCGGTAAAGAACCGGATATTCGCGGGCGAGGTCGAACCGAGATCAAGAATGCAGAGTGGAGTCTTGGAGTCCCAGAGGCGCATGAGCTCGCCGAGGCCGCTGGACCGGCGCCTCAGCTTCTGCACCGGTTGCGCCGTCTCTGCCTGCGTCCCACTCGATGAGCCGCGAAAGATTTTCATGAAATTCTGCGTGACGGATGCCATCAGGTTTAATTCAAGTTGTCCGAGGCACCTGGGAGTGCCGAGACCAAAGTGACAGCTCAACCGATACTTTAACTCGCGACTCGAACCCGCAGAAGCTACTTTACTGCGGCCTTGTCCGCTTTGCCCTGAATGTCGACTTTGCCTTTCAAATAGGCGCCCTCCTCAATCGCAATTCGCTGGGTCAAAATATCCCCGGTCACCACGGCCGATTGGCGCAACTCAACCCGCTCGCTGGCCTGCAGGTTGCCCTCAAGTTTGCCCTGTACTACGATTCCTTTGGCCTCAACCGATGCTTTAACTTGTCCATTGGGGCCGACCGTCAAGAGATGGTTCTTGAGGGCGATGCTACCCTCCACCTGACCATCGACATAAAGGTCTTCGCTGCCCGATAACTCTCCCTTTATGACCACCGATTTGCCAATCTGCGCCAAGTCTGCCGACAATGGAGCACTCATGGGCATTTCTCCTTAGATGTAAGCGGATACCGCATTACCGACATACTGGAAGGCATGTACCGAACGGCAACGACCCCTGCCAACGACTATACCCAACTCTAAGAGCATGCGGCAAGGGACTTTAGAGTAGCGGGGTCTGGCTCCGGGAGAACTGACCGACTACAACCTCAGGGCCAGCTTGCTATTCTAAACAGGGGATGGCTTGCCCGGAACGAATTCGGTCTACGATCTTCCGGCTGACTGCCTCGACGATTGTCGCGCTGATAATAGCGATTAGCCTGGAGGCACAGGAGTCGACACCTCCTGACATCCCGGCGGCCTCCCTGGTGCGCACTACGATAGCCAACGAAGTCGCGGCGGCTTCTCATCCCAACCCCCTCCACATGTTCCGCTCGCGCAAGCAGACTCCAAAAGGAACCCAGACGCGCCTGTATGTCGAGACCAATGACGCGCTTGCAGCGATCCTCATCGCAGTGAATGATCGCCCTCCGACTGCGCAACAACAGCAAGCGGAAAATGGACATTTGGAATGGCTGACGAACAATCCCGATCAGCTGCGCAGGAAACACGCCCATGAAAAGGAAGATAACGAACGCACAATGCGGATCCTGAAAGCCTTGCCTGACGCCTTCCAATACGAGTACGACGGGACGGTAATGGGCGTGAGGGGAACCGGCGAGGCGGGTGTTCCGTTGGCCAAACTGAAGTTTTCTCCCAATCCGTCATACTCGCCGCCATCGCGCGTAGAACAGGTTCTGGAGGGCATGCAAGGCAGCTTGCTGATCGACACACGCTTGCGCCGCGTCGCCGAGATCAACGGCACATTGTTCCGGGACGTCAGCTTTGGATGGGGCATCATCGGCCGTCTCGACAAAGGCGGCCACTTTCTGGTGCGCCAGGGCGACATCGGCCTGGGGGATGGCGAGTGGGGCATCACCGAACTGAAACTGGACATCACGGGCAAAATCCTGATGTTCAAGGGAATCAGCATGATCTCCGATGAAGTGCTCAGCGACTTCAGGATTGTCGGCAAGAGCCTGACCTTCGCCCAGGGCGTCGAGCTTCTCAGGACGGAACAGGAAAAGCTGGCACACGACCCGCACCGCGAGCCGACCTCCGAAGCCCGAAAGACTGAGTCGCAGCAAACGCCGCCGCAGCGCTAGCGGGCGCGCAGGGTTTCCTTTCTCACGGTGAGCTCTTCCACCAGATCTGGCCTGACCCGATATCCCGTGCCCGGAGTGTCGTTGATGGCAATCATTCCCATCCCCGAAACTTCAACTTCCGGTTCGATGATGTCTGCTTTCCAGTACCGCTTGGACGCGGAAACGTCTCCCGGCAGGCTGAAGTTCTCGAGCGTAGAAAGAGCGATATTGTGGGCGCGTCCAATGCCGGTCTCCAGCATGCCACCGCACCAAACAGGAATATGGTGGGCGTGGCAGAGATCGTGAATCTTCAAGGCTTCGGAAAATCCGCCAACGCGCCCCACCTTGACGTTGATGATGCGGCAGGCCGCGGTCTCGACAGCGAAGGCCGCGCTGCGTACGCCGACGATCGATTCGTCGAGGCAGATGGCGGTGCGCAGTTCTTTCTGCAGCCGCGCGTGATAGTAGATGTCATCGTTCCACAGGGGCTGCTCGATCATGAGCAGATTGAACTGATC
>Ga0123355_10007304_pt1 | contig 16534 bp, 9 predicted proteins | sample TergutEmb28metaG_3_FD_89872 | JGI IMG/M metagenome (GOLD analysis project Ga0123355, IMG submission 89872) | Embiratermes neotenicus P1 segment gut microbial communities from Petit-Saut dam, French Guiana - Emb289 P1 | ecosystem: Host-associated > Arthropoda: Insects > Digestive system > Gut ...
TCTCTTGTTGACTCATCTTCATCCAGGTTGAACCTTTCTTCACTATTCCTATCATTACTAATGTCCTTGTTTCCTTGGTTAGAGTTCCCACCATCAACTTCACTCTCATCTCCTTGGTCCCATACTTTTCACTCATTACCATGCTTTGCTATAGTTTATTACCTAGTATGGTGTATATTGCTTGAGTTATTTTATTTGAGAACAGCAATTTGCCTAACTTATTAAAATGTAGTCCATGTCGTGTATGACACTTTCTGTCTGTGTCTATCTCTATTAGGGCTACTTGCTTATGTTCTTTAGTAATTTCCATTAATTTTTTGTTAAAAGACCTTATTCCCTTATATTCTGTCGAGTAATATGATAAATCATAACGGAATGGCACATTTGTTAGTACAATATTGGTGTGATTGTTTGTCTTAATGAACTCCATGATATGATCAAAATTGATTCATTCTTATCAGCATTAAAGTCATTACAGCCGCCACAGATGACGATTATATCTCTTTGGGTTAGGCCTCCTAAGACACTATTTGCTGATTCAAGAAGGGTATTTAGTTCACAACCTGGCTTAACCATATAATATATGCCAAATTTATTACTTAGTGAAAGTTTCACATTTTCCCTAATTCCTCTAAGGAAACTGTCACCAATCATTGTTATTTTATGTTGTCTTAACTTATTTTTTGTTACACTATTCATATAAGTCACTATGCTTGATACTGTTTCCATGCTTTTTTTCCTATTTTGCCATTGAGTAAGGTTGGAATAAGGTATATTTGAAAATCCTCTCTGTTTTCTTTCTTGTTCGTTGAGTACTGCCCCTACTTTGGTGCAGCAATTTTGTCTGGTGATAATGGTTGGGAATATCGGAAGCATCATTTTCTTCTTGAATCTTCAGTGTGATATTACTTGCTTGAGTGTCTTGTAGGTTAGTTAGTTGCTCGTAGCGGTTAGCTGTGGAGAGGGGATATGTATTATTCGCCTCAGTGAGATTCTTTGATAAAAAACCTTTCCTGCAACACTTTGCTGTTATTACTGTCCATTTCTTATCTTCTAATCTGTTTGATTGCACTAATGCACTCGTATCTCTATATGAATTAATCTCCGCTCTGGTATTATCACCATGAAGGAAGTCTGCATCACTTTCCTTTTGTAGAAGTTTTATAATTAATTTAGCTGATTCTAATTCATCTAATGCACTATGAAGTTGATTCTCCAATAATACACAATTTGAGCACTCAGACAACACTTAAATCACATTTATTTTGATTGTATAGAACGGAACTCACCACACTTGTGCTCATTGCTTCCGCCATGCTGAATCATGGCGGAAATATCAACTGCCATCTCATTTTAAGTATTCGTCCACGTATATCGTGTCAACTAACCTTGTGTTCTGACATGACTTCATATTTAGCATTTTATGGATTGAATGTTTTTCAGGTTCATAATTCGTCAAGAATTCAAATTAAAATTGTCTATTTTATGGGAGAAATAGAATACTCACACATGCAAGCGCACTGAATTCTCGTGCACAAACACAATGTACAAAAAAGAACACTTTTTTTGTTGATGTCAGTTACTTCTGTTACGAATTTAAAAGGCTGTGTAATTGAGCTCTAAACTGAAATATAAACATTTTCATTCTGAATTCAGGTGAGTTTTGAGACGGAGCGTGAGATACAGATGCATGTGGCTACACACCTACTGACAGAGGGAAGCAGCCATGAGTGTCACTTGTGTCGTCGGTTATTAGCCACCCCACTGAAGCTGCAGGCACACCTCATAGAGCACACATTTGCAGGTTGTGGCAGCTTTACCTGTTACCTGTGTAGTGCTGTTTTCACAGCAGCTCAAGGCTTACAGCAGCATATGCTGGAACATGGTCTGGCTGCAAGACCGTATGACTGTTCAAGATGCAGTTTGCGCTTCTTCTTCCGTGCTGAGTTGGACAACCACAGCTACAGCCATCTTGAAGAGGATGCAGTTGCTATGTCAAATTCCTCAGTCTTGTTAGATGGAGGAGACATAGCAAGTAAGGTGAGTTGATACTATAGAGCATGTATGTTCTCCTGTGTAACATGGTAAAGGTGATTGTGACTGATATTAGCTACTGGAATTAAAATAATGCAGACCAGTTTTGTGGTGAAAGTGGAGCTGTATATGTGCCTAAGGACTGTGCCTGTACAGTATAATGGGGCATGGAAATAAATATTCCAGACGTTCTTAATGCTGGCACTTGATGTTTGTCTGTCATCTGTTTCATGCATCAACGTTCTTTATTTCCTGGGATGTGCCCATGGTAACTACTGGACAGGTGGATGTGGGTGTGAATTAATAGAACTCTGGTCACACAGTCCATAGCCAACTGCTTTGTTTATTCAGTGTGCACCACAGTTCTTTCCTGGGAGTAAAGTGTCTTGGAAGCGAAGTTAACAACTCGCATCCATCTGGTGTGGAAGTTGAGTTAAGTGCAGGTATACATTTCTATTGCTGAGTGCCTTAATGGCACAAACAAGGACAACTGCACCTTTACTTTTACCCCTACCTTTAAAATTAAAAGCCAGAATGCATATTAAAAATACATCTCACACTTGTAGTAGTAATTCTCTTCCTCCCATTTCACAGACTGGAAAAGAGGTTTTCAGTTTTAATTTTCGTGTGACAGATTTCCCCACTTTCAAAGTTATATTAAAATATTATTTCTCCTTCATTATACAGGCTGCCTACTATCACCACTTGAACACAAATGGGACATACAACTCTTCAAATCCAGACATGCACTACTATAAGACATTAGTTCAAGAAACTTCAAAACAGCATAAACACAAAAGCAATAAAAGTCACAACAATAAAGGAGCAGCAGTGTTGAAGTGTTTGGAATGTAACAAAGAATTCAGCAGCATTTTAGGTCTTCAGACACATCAGCGGCATCACAAGCACACATCAGGCACAAGTAAGAAAGTTTATACTTGTAATGAATGTGGGAAAGAATTTGGAATGCCCAGAAATCTTAGTGTTCACATGCGATCACATCATGAAGATCACAATGGTGAAGAGCGAGCCTCTGACGACATGAATATTGTTACTGAAGAACATTATCAGTCAAAGGGAAAGAAGCCAGTATCTCCTCATGCTTGTTCATTGTGTCATAAAATTTTCCCTGATGCTGACACTCTTGGCACACATGTAACATTGCAACACTTTTGCTGTCCGCAGTGTGGTGAAGCATTTGTATACCAACGTCAGGTTGCTGATCATGTCAGAAAGATGCATTCAGCTGAAGAGGGCCAGTATGTTATTGGAGATCGTGTACCAACAGAAATAAATGAACATGATATGAAAGAGGAGCCAGTTACAGTGAAAGAAGAGAATGAAGATGAGAATATTGATGTCTCAACACTGACTCCAACAGCAGATCAACAATATGTTGGCTCCCCTAATCAGCGTTCTCTCTCAGACCATGGAGAACAATTAGAAAGCTGCGCAACAAATACAAAAAGCAATGACACATCATATTTACTTATTCACAATCCATCTTCTCCAAATGCTGCACAACAAAGTAACAGTACCAATGATGATGACAATGATGATGATGATGATGAGGAGGAGGAGGAGGAGGATGGTGATGATGATGATGATGATGATGGAACAAGTTTGTCTCCAACACCACCAACAGAAGGTGATAATGATCGCTAAGGCTTTAAAATTGTAACGTACATACGTGCTGGCTTCTCAGATGGCCTATAATATTATAGACTCTATAGCATCTGAAGTGAAAGACTTCCAGGAATTATAAGGTAAGAAGCTAATGAACAGAAAGATTTGCTTCCAAGTTTAACTTTTCATAGAACTCAAAATAAGTTCTGTACTTGTTTTATTTATTTTTATACTGGTGAACTCTGAAAAAAAATCTCCTTTTTTGATGGGTGTGAGAAATGATATTATAAACAGTAAAATTTCAGAAATATTGTTTGTAAGTTTTGTACAAAATATGCAGTACATTGTCATCCTACTGGAATGGAGTTACCAAGTAGGAGGAGTAATGAATGGATGGCAGTGTTATTGACTGTCAAAATGGCAGGTATTTTAAATGTTTAATCTCATTGAATGGAAAAGGAAAAATGTTTCTATCCATAGTTCCATTGTGCACTATGTCTGCATTAGCATTTCAGTTTCTGCAGTTGTCTATTCCAGTAAATTGATAGGAATAATTCTGAGAGAGGGAACAGACAGCCAACAATGACACACACTTGCTAAAATTTCTCAGCAAAAGTGAGTAATGATTCACAATGTCACAACAAACTTATGAATATCTAGAATCAAAGACAGGTTCCATACCTCTTCCTGAATATTATTGTACAACAGTTGTGGGCAAATCACTGTAGGATATGGGCTTGGTGAAGGAAACAATTGTCTCAGAAATACTTTAGTATGTATATCTTCTCATTGATTGATGTCACTTCCACATTTAGTATTTGGCATTCCATTGTATTTTCAGCTTAAGTTGAAATAAGTTTAAATTAAGTCACCACTAGAGATGTTTTGACTGGATTGAAATTCATTTAGTCATTTTCATGTGTTAATTTCTTCAGATTCAAATCCTTCTCATGTATTGAATATTTATATGTGTTTTTATACATTGTCACCAAAGTAAATGTTAGGCATTTTCTCAGCACCCAAGACAGTGTACAATAACACAAAATCAAGTATGTAAATAGAGAAAGTTGGAAATTTGTGTTTGAGGAATTTTGTACTTTTCAGAGTGATTTTCTTAGCAACAACAGAGAAATATTTGCTGTGATATACACATCAAAATATTTCATTTCTCTGATTTATTTCAATATTTCTGTAATTATCCACATTTTTTATTACATTTATTAATAGAGAGTATTGGCACAGCCTGCAGATTTTCACTGTACATAATCTACACATCTGTATGACACTTCTTGCAGCACAAGCAACAAGAGTTTAGCTTGTAGGATACATAGAGTCACAATATTGAGAAGAGGGGACTGTTTTGCTGTAAATAGAACATCACTAAAACTAAAATGTCATTTTTTTTAAATTAGCTCTTAACTTTTAGTTGGAAATTTACCTAATACATTTTCTGTATTTCATTCCAGTCTGCTCTAGCCAATTTCTATATCATGTGTTATATAACATTAGAGTTTGTCTTTGTTTGAAAATGATTAATTGAGCCTCTTTAAGTACTGTCTGCATAACAGCTCCTTTCAGTCCAGTGACTTGCCTTCGACTGTATTATCACACACAGGATACTGATAACGTTGTCCAATAGCTGCAACTACTCATATGTATCCATACTTTAAGAGTCATTTCAGACTTGACCCATTAAAAAAAATCACCGACATGTCTTTGAGGTGATTCGATGTAACTTTTCACTACAAATCCAGATATTAATGCATGCACGGGTTCATTGTTCTAACTGTTCATAGTAAGTGTTTCAAATGGATGACATGTATTACAGCATTATGGGTTGGCCCTACCTTGTCTACCTTGTAGGTATCTCGCTCAATTTTAAATATGTGGTTATTTTCGGTATCCTTGTTTTGTGTATATTACTGATTGCTAGTGAGTTAAGGAAGTTGTTTGTCTCATCTGTTTCATATGGTCAGATGGAATAATATATGTGATGCAAAAATTTAAACTGTTGGTAGTCTTGGAACTGAAGAATTTTGTGTTACAAATTTTTATCCAGTGGCTTGAAAGTTGTCACATCAACATTTGTATCCAAGACCATTTTGTTATGTTGTTTTTGTGTTGTGGGCAATTACATTTAGGTGCATATAATTAATATACTATTAGTAAATATGTAAATAAAATAATTGCTTAGAAGCACTGATTTCTTAAAAAATGTTCATTAAATTTAAAAAAGGTATATATTACTATATAAACTATGTGGGGTGGTAAAATATTTCATGTAGGGACCAAAAATGGTTAAAGAAAGTAGTGTCTTTGTTATCACTCCTTCTGTTAGTAATATTTTGAAGGAACACAGAGAAAACGTGAAGAAATGTTGAAAGAGTTTTCAAATTCATATCTGTGTACATTCCTGTCCTCAGTGGCAATTTAAATTATTTTGTTCTTATTGTCATTATTATTGTTATCATAAAAACGTTTTTGTTCATAGATGAGCAGTTTTTTGGGAAACACATAATTGTACAAGCAGTTAACATTTGTGGGGGAACCATTTAGAAAAAGATGGTATGTTTTTGTATGTTGGTTATTACCATACCCTTGAGGTTGTTGTGTAGTTTTTGAATGGAACTTCCCACCTAATACATAACTTACTCCCTCACACATCACAGTATCTCCAGCCTTGATGCAATATGATTGTATGTAGTAGATATTTATATTTACGAAACAATGAGGACTAAATGGGGACAGTTATATTGTTTTAATAAAGGTGAGGAGGTTCCTTAACTTTTGTTTAACAGAAAAGCCAAAGTATATCAATAATAAAGTTTTATGTAAAACGAAAGATTTGAACTTCCATATTCATTGTATTACCTCTTCAGACTGTATTCATGCCCCTTCTGAATCCCGAATCTCATTTAAGTACTGCTTCTAATCAGCATGCCTGTTTATTTCCTTCTTTGTACTTTGTAATTTTTGAATGATTTTGATAGAAGTGTATTGTGGTAGATGTTTCTCAACATTATCAAATAAAGTATAATGACCAAAAAATGAAAATTTTAGAAAGGAGATTTCACAGGGGATTTTCAAAACTGATTACTTGACACGGAAGAGCTGAAAATTTCTTGAAATAAAGACAAAGACATATTGCAATTTGAGCTAAATTTTCCTTAGAATACTAGTTGTTCTTTCAGATCTTTGGAAGCCTAAGTACTTTAAAGGCAGATAATTGAGGAACTATTGAAGTAGGTAAGTTACATACTAAGGTACTAAGAAAAGCACTGTTGATGTAGATAAGTTAAGTACCGTCAAGGAAAATGAATACCTTTGAAGTAAGTGAGGTAATACTGTTCAGTGGGTAAAAAATACCTTTGAATTATGTAAGAAAATTATTGTTGAAGTAGATGAATGCTAAATAGAGTAGGGAAGAAAACTGCCGTTGAGTGAGAAAGAATTAAGCAATGTTGAAGTACATAAGATACGTGTAAGTACCATTTAAGTAGACAAGTATTTTCAAGTAGGTAAAATAAGTACAGTTGAAGTTTAGAGCTGGATTTTTGTATGAAATTTGGATAAAATAGCGTCATACTTATGTAGAATTTATGTAGATAACCTTTGTAAGTGATTAATTATATTTTTATACCTCGTTATGTTATAAAATATATTTTTTACTTATTATGAAAATTGATGTTGTAGGTTTAGAATTGTCTTCCAAACAGCAAACATCCAAAATCAAATGATGTGTATCCACCGATTTTGTTTTATTATATAACTGCACTCCAAGGCAACTAATTTCTATAAAATTAACATAATACTTCAAGAATAAAATGCAACATTTAAGAAAATGATTCTAGCTACCAATCTGTAAAGACAGGTTGACACCAATTGGTTGGGTTTATATACTTGTATTAACATAATAATGGCATTCTTGTGACACAATTTTCCTGTAGGTGTAAAAGTAAAAGTCACCCCATGACATGCATACACAGAGGGAAGGCAGATGTATAGCTCTAACCTATTCGCAACTTGATAGTAGAAGGAGGTGTTTCAGTACCCCGCTGCGGCCGCTTTACCAATTATACTGGAGGCTGGGTGGACCCCAGACGTGGTCTGGATGGCACAGGAAGTCTCGCCTTCCACTGGCATTCGATCCTCGGACCTTCCAGCCCATTGCGAGTTGTTATACCGACTGGGCTATCCCGGCCATCTCTTGTGTGTGATCTATGAATCTGATGCCGTTGCTATATAAACCTTTCCTCTTCTCGTTGTAGTCTACTTCGGATCATTTCTTACCAAGTTCACTGCTACCCTTCCCATAAGTTTTGAAGCCTGTATTTTTATATATCTTTAATCTAAATTTCACAGCTTATGGGGAAGGTGTGGTATTTTGTCAGTATTGAGTGTGATACAGACCAGAATTTAGGTGCTAGAATAAAGAAAAAGCCGAAAATCTTTGAAGAATCGGCGTATAAACCACTTAACATTTTCTGGAAACGGTAGCCATCTGTCCATTAATTAATTTTTAAAAAATTACATCTGTATTAAAGATCTTGAAGATAATTTTATTCGTTTTATTTTAAAGAATTTTCTTAAACTCTTTACATAATTTTAAAAGTTTAGAAAACTTGATATTAATGCAAAGCAACTTATAAAATTTCACAATAACGTACTCTCGAACTACTGAATCCAGCCAAGTATTTGGATTAAACACAAAGACCCACCTAATGTGCTGACGGGGTCGGAATTATCGTACATCTCACAGATTATAGGATTTCTGGAATAGTACTTGGCAAGTTAAAATTGAAGTACACGGAGAAAAAACGACTCACTGTTATATTCATTACTTGTACCTCCTAGACTGCCCTGGAATTGAATGTGGTTCTCCAGTTTCAGTAGCAGAAACTATGGCAAGACGTACTGTTTTCAAGCGTGCCTGACAAATGAAATTGCACCGTTTGTCTCTGTTGTTTCCTTTCCTTGTCACTGAGTCAGGCTACCTACACATGACTGACACGGATCTTCGCATGTCTGTGTAACGCTTTTTGAAAGAAAGCTTTGTACCTTGACTTGTCTCCAGTACCGTCATTAAGTGTCCCATTGCTTTTTTTTGTGTTTAAGAAACCCTTATTCTCTGAACGACAAGGTCAGGAAACGGCAGCACCCACGCATGTCGGTACAGATAAACTTGCACTTTATAAGTCAGCTGTGAAGTGATTTTTGAGTATGGCAGAACTATATTACACTTAGAAGTATGGTGCATTGCACTGAATTGCATTACGTCGAATGTCGTTGTGTAGTTAAGGATTCCTGTTACTTATTTTTATTGCAGCAGCTCATATACCCGCATATTTCTCTGTAGTAAGTCCCACATTGCATAATGTCTTGGAATGAACGAGATATTGGAAGGACGCTGAGTAACGAGACTATCAGCTTGTATGTACCTGTGGATTATCGGCTTGCCGCTGCTGGATGGGGGTTCAGAATTGAGGGAGAGGGGGGGACGTAGAAATAAGCGTAGTGCCCAGTAGGCTATTTATTATTAGGGGTTATACCAAGCTTGCATGGGTCATAATTAGTTAATGCCCTAAATGGTTTCGGCAGTTTGTCCTCCCACTGCCTCTTAGTCGGAAGACCGTACTATACGTACGCCGCCTGGTGCTCCGGGATGACTGAACAATATCCACAAGACGGCAGATGGAACAAGCAGTTTCGTGTGCAAAAAATGTGTGACCGTATTCTTCAGATTATGTCTCATACAGGTTTATGGGCAGTTCCTTGCAGTTCTCAGTGTGCATAGTCTACACTAGATTCTTCGTGGTCGTTAGGAGTAGAACATGCAACGCGAACCGAATGCCAGAAGTGACAGGTTTTAACACTTCAGCGCTCGCCAGACCTCAAACTGTGGGAACACTGGTGTCTAACAGAATGGTAAATATGATAATTTTTTAATTGCTTGCTGCTCTAGGTAAAGTGTCTAATAATTTCAACTCTATGAACCGCATCCTCTCGAAAACCAGCGGTTTATAAATGTTCATATCGTGTTTAGATACCCCATTAATTGAGAGGCTTGGGTGTCAATAACTGTGATATTATCCAAGAAAATCGCACTGTATTTATTATGTACTTCTGTAAGTTTACTGTCAAAATAATGTTCTGTAAAATATCTTAAGATTTTTGCTCAAGGCCCAAAGCAGTTCGTAATGTAACTGTTTCTGTTCGCACCTCCTTTCTTCTGTTTGACGACAAGATGCGCAATACAAATTGTAAGTTTTTTTCTACTTGTATGTTACTATCGATACTTCCACTCTGCTGCTCGGGGTGGCCGCACCACACGCTCCGCCCTGGCTACACCCCTCTCGAAGATCACACATTAAAATTCCACCCCCTCCCCAGAGCGAAGTTTCAAAGGGAAAGAAAAAACTTATTACCAGCATTTTAGAATACTTTGTTGGGCAAAATATTTAAGTATAAAATCCAGACTGCATATCTGATCGTAACAGAGTAATTTATAATTAAAAATTACAATTCCTTGTTGAAAGCGGGTTAATTTAAATTTAAAACAGTTTTTTTTTTTAGTTAGAGAAAGTGTAATATTGTGGTTGTATACATTAAAATTTTAAAGAAATTAAAAATTATACACCAACATTAAATTTAAATTTGTTTCTGTAGAAACACTTATTTGTCGTTTCTAGGTACAGGACCTACCGTGCGTGGAATATGTTCCACGTGTTGAACACCACCGACTTGCTGCGTATGGGCTAAGAACTTGATTCTTCTTTCGCTTTACACATTTCCGTAAGAGAAGGAGCGGCAGGTTTATTACGAACGACCTTCTTCCGTGGTTATAATTTTGCACCAAACCTTTACACCTTCAAAGCGGAAGTACATTTTGAATTGCGGAAATGTGGATAGTATAGAACACAGTTGAGTAATTGTGGAAGCGTGTGGAACAACACGGGAGAAACTTAGTTTTATAAGTAAATAAAATGTTTTTTACAAAAACCCAGGCATCCCATACAATGTAAATTTTTGTTTACAATCTGGTTTTCGAAATTTCAACTTCTCACAGCAGAGGGGCCGAATAATTAAGTCTTAAGGGATGTGTAACGATGAATCGTTCGGCGGGTAGTTCAGGCTCCTTAGAAGGATTACAGTGCCCCTTTCTTCATTGTTAAAGAGTGATACTGCACTGCCATCTTACGAAACGTCTGCAACTACTCACCCAATGACACAGTGCCACATCCAAGAAGACTGAAACTGCACAATCTTGTTTATTTTTGACGTCGCCTGACTTCCATGTTTAAGTTAAATCTAGTGTGTGCCATCTTCATGAAGTCTGGCCGTGGAAGTATCTGTCACTACCATCCTTTAGAGCAATAACTGCCAGTAGTATTTGAAGTCGTACATAAGGCTTCGTGAAACAAAGCACCAGAACGTTTCAGCGTCAAGTGATTCTGGCATGGCAGTGAATAGTGCTACACTGACTTACAAATTAGAATGATACTTGTAATGGAAGTAACATAAAAAGAATTTTAATGCTTTTTTGTTTTGTTTACTTTACTACGCATCATAGTTTGCATACGTCAGTAGTGTAGACCACAAATATTGCTGGCCTATGTCCAGCACCAACTTAACCTTCTGTTGTAACAAATAATTCTTAGCCCTATTTTCCGTCACAAAAATAAATCCTGGTCTTATAACATCCGTATAAACGCAAGGGCAGTTAACTTAAAAACCAAGTTTTGAACAAAATTAGACTTAAAATGATTTTGCTTTGTACCACCTGCATGGAACGAGAGAATACTTGTGTTTGACCAAGTGTAAGATCGTGCATGTTGTTCACTTGTGGTAAAATTCTAACCCAATGTTTGGAAGAAAGGAAGGAGATGAGAAACAAGGAGCTCCAATGCAGCCAGTCTGATGACACAAGATAGAACCGGGAACTTACTATGTCCCCAGTTTCGATCCTGAATGCATGATCATTTTCGTGTGGTTGTTTCCGATCTAATAAATTCTGCCACCTTAGTTACATATTTCGGTCCAGCATACTGGACGACCCTCTGATTAACAACACATACTGTGGTTTCAGGAACTGCACCTACACTCTTGCTGATTTTATGTACAATCTTTCGCGATACTTTTAGGAAAGAAGCCCAGCGATCATTCTGCTGAGATAAACTTTCATATTTCATGGATGTTCTTCATATCACATAAAACGAGTGATTTTTACGTTATTTAATATGCTTTGTATGTTTACAACGACCAGTATGTTAAAAAATGAGCGCGAAACGTTGAGGTAGTAAGAGAATGAAGGGAGACTGTCGTGTTCTATTTCAAGGCAGGCTACTAACCCAACATTGTCACTAGGAAATAGAGAAATCCTCAGAAAACTTCAATCGTGACAGGCCCTAACCCCTGATAGGGAAACATATGGGCCACTCCCCACGTAAGTGTGGTTTCTTTGTTGCTAATGTATCAAATTTCTCGGTGTGTGTGTGTGTATATATATATATATGTATGTGTGTGTGTGCGTGTGCGTGTGCGTGCGTGTCAGCGTGTAAGGAACATAATTTGCAATTTCCTCTATACGTTTAACAATAAGATTTAAATTTAAACCTTAAAATAACATTCTGTGAAGCCTTAATGTTCTTTACTCCCATAAGATCTACCACTTTTAGATGCCTTTACGAAGTGAAAAATAACTCGATATGCGGAGATCATGTCTGTCCTTCACCCTTTCTGTGCCCTAATATCAGCGACTACAACTTTGTCGGATTTTCATACAGTGTGTGTTGATTATAACTTTTTTCGAGGAATTTCGTGAAATTCAGCACAGTGAAAATCGTACTACATGAGGGCGTAAATGGATTTATACCCGTAAATTCAATATTTTCCTGAACGTGACTCCTGCATTCGGTACAGAATATCTCCATCTGATGCCGTTTAGCAACAACGAGTTTCGTGAAAATCGGTACGACGACGAAAACCGTACTTCACTCAAGGTCGTAAATGAAATTTTTCGTTCATTTTAAATTTTTCATCCTTTTGGATAAAACTGGGTAGAGCAGTTCTCCACAAAACTTCATCTAGGGTCGCGGTTAAGAATGCATGCATTTATACCTCCTTTCACTACGAGCCTTTAAGGCGAGGCTCTTGGTTCAGCACAGGAAGAAGTTTATTCCCTCAGAAATGGGATATTATATGAATAGGGACATTATAAAAGTAATACGGCAGGTTTCGCCCTGAAGATATAGGCAGAAGATCCCACCGTAACCTTGGTAACGATTTACCAGACTACAAAATGTCAAAACTCTCCAGACTACAATTGCAGTTTTACCGTTATTTACATTGAAGGTGTCTGTAGTTCATTTAAACATTGTGTCAGGAACTCACGCTATGTAGCACCTTCTATATGCAGGCTATGTATTTGTAGTTTCAGTTAAAAATGCTGTAAGTGAACCATACTCTGTGTCGTCGACGTGTGAAAACTCTAGATACAGTATAATACCTTGGCTTTCCATTTGATCCTCACAGTCAGTGACGAAGCACAATTATTTTCGCGAGTCGACCCTTCTCAGTTACTGTACGTCTTCCTGCCAAATGTCCCCAATTACCCATTCCACCTTAGGCAACCTTTTAGCACCCCTGTTCTAATGCAACGCAGTCCCTTAAAACGAGTATAAATTTATGAATCCCTTATTCGTAATGCAGGGATTTCTCTACTGTAAAGCTTAAGTACTGGTAGGGATAGCACGAGGCTTGTGGGACCTTCCCTAATCTTGACATATCTTACGACCGAGCAAATTGCCATCGCGAAATGATAGATAATACAAGAGGATAAGGTGCGATTACTTCGGTATTCAATAATCAACATCATATTAAATCTAAAATATCAACAAACAACATACTAAGTCCGCGGATTACAAGTTATTCCTGCAACAGAGTAGAGCCACACGAATTCGTTTGTGTAATGGAAGAGCTAACTAGGGCCCGCAAACTTGAAACAGAACAGAACACATGATCGCCTTTGAGTAAAGGATAACTTCCAGCATAGCGTGTCTTAGTCGTGAATATCGATTGCTTGTCTCACAGTCCATGTTGCAAGGTTTGTAACAGATAATATGGCAGCGAATTCCTATTGACAGCTGAAAATGAAATGGTCGGGACCGTGCTGAAGTTAACACAACTAAAAGGACGGAAGGAGAGGAGACTTGAAAAATGTTTCATGATTGCGAACAGATTAAGAAGTTGAAACAGAATTATAGCCACCGGCTTCACAGAGAATAATTCGTTTCCTGATAGTTACCAAAAAGTTGCAAATAGGAATTACTGACCCCTCCTCAGTCTAACGCAACTTCCATTTTACATCGTCATCAATATAAAAAATTATTTTTCTGTCTAAAAACAAAATAAATAAATAATTTCAATTTCAAATTTCATGTTTTGTTTACATGTAAAATAACCACCGCCACCGGGTGACAACCCAATTGCAGTAAATAAATATTATTATTATTAAAAATAGAAATGAACTAAAATTAATTTGGTCTAATATTTTCTGTCATAGACCTTTTTGCCTTCCCTGCCACATGGTCATAATTTTAGGGATATGAAGGTAAATTAGGCAAGAAAATTGTCTAGTATAACACATTCATTTGTCATAGTAACTAAATGAACAATAGTAACAATATAATATTGTCATTCCCTTATATATTTTGTAGATTAATAACAATTTTTCTCCCTCTAGTCACAAACAGTTGTATTATGTTCGTTCAGAAATCATTCTCCCCTGTTAATTCAGATTTTAGATTCAATTATTACGTATGTAAGTATACATATGTTGAGGCACTTCCCATTTTTCAGCTGTCACTTTCACCACTCTCTAACACATCATTCCCAGCTCCGTCCATTAAGATCCGTTGTTTTTCTCTTTGACGATTAAACGAAAAACATTTTTGCCGTGTCTTTCACTGTCGGAAACTTTGCCGCATTTAATAAAAGTGAATATAAGAGCGGAAAAACGTATCTATAAATTACGACTTTACATTAAATATGTCACTTGCATTGTCACTTTCCTTGGAAAAGCAATTAGCCTTTACTTCATGGTAGTATATTAAACTTGAAATGCTTTGTTCGCAGACAAAAATTATGAGCAGAAACAAGTTATCTTTATTACGCCCTAAAGAACGGCGCTGCACATAGGCTACATATTAGAGGCTTTGAAAGCACTGCCATTTTTACTACTTAAGATGTAGGGTAGTTTCGACAAGTCTTCGTGTGTCTCTACCAAGGTGCTCGAGAATTTTATTCGACGACAGAAACCATCGACCCTACTTGCGCGTTACACCATGCGTCTCTGCAACTCACCCTTTACAGCCTGGTAGTTATTATATGTACCGCCAAGTTTAACACTAATAAGTCTTCATCTTGTCCACATAGCATATTTGTAATAATTAATGTAGAATGTGTTTACTCGTCTAACACAACTATATTTATTGGTAGAATATAAAGTATTTTCTACATAAGGTACAACTACATGTTTCGGCGCTTGATAATGGCCACCTTCAGGTTGTACATGAAATACGTACTAAGCAGTTATACAAAATATACATGGGCTGTTTATATAGGGTAGGGAGGGGGTAAAGTGGGCACGAGATCTCGTATCTGTCAGAAAGGTTGGGCGATGTGAGTTATATGTTTGGTCCATGCTGTACCAAGCTATGTTAAAGCTTATTATAGTTAAACATATGGTAGGTATCATAGTGTGTCTACGTGTATGTGTGCTGTGTAATTACACTAAAGTATAAAATGTACAATGCACAATAATATGTATCATCTGTAACTATAATTTTAGGTTTACCCTAGTTGCTAGAAGTATCACCTTTTGGCGCCGGAATTTTTTTTTTAATTTTAACACACCCTGTATATAAAATGTGAATAATACAGGAATCAAATACGTTAGATTTATGAAACGAACTGCATTTTGAAGAGGAAAAAACGGAGAGTATATACCATGTTTAAAATATTCAGTACCTATATTTGTTGAATACATATATAATATACAACATTTAGAGGTTAGCGGTGCGGTATGACCACTATAGTCGTCGTTAGGCGTCAAAAGGTTAATGTTTTACACAAATCCGGCTAATATTACAATAACCTCATCTGTACAGTTTCATAGGTGGAGTTATAATTCTCTTAGTCGTGTAATTTTCTCATACAATGCTTGTGAGTAGAAACGAGAATCAAACGAATAAATGAGATAAGAATAAAATAATATAAAGTGAAGTGTAAGGGTTAACACTACTCGGATTAGTTTCGTTAAACTGTACTAGGCCTTAGCTAATTCATAGTTTATTATTCTACAGTCTGCTTGTGACTAAAACTGATCTCCATGGAGGGCTGTAGGACCATCATGTGAGACGAGGCTGTGTGCTAGTCTGGTTGGCTGGTTTTTTCAGAGCGTAGCTGTATGTGTCGCATCTAGTGATAGTTAAGATAGCACACACAACGCTAGTATAAGCAGTGCAAGTGATAGTGCCAACAAGGGATAGAGTTCACGACGCGGTAATATTAACATCAGTGCCAGAGTCTACAACACCCAGCTTCCAAACTCCGGGAGGAAAACACAGCTAGCGCCGTAATCTTAGCACATCACACCCCACAAACCTCTCCGGATACATAGAGCTGCGTTAGTGGAAATACCGCTACAAACCTCAACATGAAAATGAACACTGACACTTAAACTTACCATATTAGATGCGACAAATACAGCTACGTTCCAACAAAAAAAAAAAAAAAAAAAACCAAACCAGCCTAACAAACACCCTCACACCAAAAAAAACACAAAAACCCCCCAACGAAAAAAAATTATAAAAAA
>Ga0123355_10007305_pt1 | contig 16534 bp, 17 predicted proteins | sample TergutEmb28metaG_3_FD_89872 | JGI IMG/M metagenome (GOLD analysis project Ga0123355, IMG submission 89872) | Embiratermes neotenicus P1 segment gut microbial communities from Petit-Saut dam, French Guiana - Emb289 P1 | ecosystem: Host-associated > Arthropoda: Insects > Digestive system > Gut ...
ATACTGTCTCTTTTTCACTTGCGATACAATTATCTTTTTCTCAGTTTTGAATATGTTTTTTTTATATTATGTTTTTAGTGGGTACTGAGTAAACGTGTCTTATATCTTGTAATGTAATCTGCCTGGGAAACTATACATGTTTCTTATGCGGTGGAGTCCTCTTGAGTATGGAAGCGATTGCGCTATTCTTGACCGCTAGGCGTGGCATGTGAAGTGTAACAATTGTAGACGTTTTTGTATTCATTTCGCTTTTCTATTTGATATTTTGTGCCTATTAAGTTATATACCACAAAATATACGCTTGTTACATTCGGCAATTCTGACTTTAGCTGCCGGGAATTAAGCCCCTGTCAGCATTAGTTTTCTATAATTTTCCCATCTGTTGAGATGGTCACTACTTGCCACGGAATCATCTTTCCGCAATTTTGCAATGCCATCACCGCAGCTCTTTCGATTCCGCCGCAACATGGAACTTCCATTCTGGCAATAGTTACAGACTTTATATCGCTTGATTGTAAAATAGCTGTCAGCTTCTCAGCATAATCTCCATCATCAAGCTTCGGACAGCCGATTATAGTTATTCTGTTTTTCATGTACTCTTCATGAAAGTTGCCGTAAGCATAGGCGGCACAGTCAGCCGCAATGAGCAGATGCGCTTTTTTAAAATAAGGCGCATTAGGCGGCACAAGCTTTATCTGCACAGGCCACTGATTAAGATGTGTTTGGACTAACGATGTTTTTGCTTGCACCTTTTCGTCTGTGCTTTCCCGCTCGATTGTCTTTGAGTTTGCACTCTGACAACCACAATCTAAAGTATCCGGCCGCTCATGTTCCACACCGGACTTTACTGCCGCAGGCTTAATTTCCCGTTCCTGAAAACTAATTGCTTCCGTGGGGCAAACAGGCAAGCACTGACCAAGCCCGTCACAATAATCCTCACGCAGCAATTTTGCTTTTCCGTCTACAATACCGATCGCGCCTTGATGACAAGCTGATGCACACAGTCCGCAACCGACACATTTATCTTCGTCAATTCTAATTACATTTCTTTTCATAATTCACTTTAACCTCCTACGATCCTGCGAATTTCGGCTATAACGCGATTAAACCGCATTATAGCCGAAACCTCTTAGTGCGTCAACATTTAGTGCTGCACATCACTTACCCAAAAACATAAACCGCTTGGTTTGCACCATCCCATGAAACTTCAACATCAAAGGCATAAGCTACGTATCTGAGCGGAACGAATATACGCCCATCAACATTATGCGGTATTCCCATTCCACCCGGCAGAGGTGCATCCGCTGATATTGCAAGACTCACATTACAAAGCACGATAGTCGCAGTTCGGGTTTCGGCGTTCCAATCAACCTCTGCACCGAGAGTTTCTGCTATGACACGCAGCGGAATCATCGTGCGCCCATGTACAGTATCTATAAACGGCGCAATATCCATCCGGCGGCTGACTCCATTATAAATATATCCGGTCTCTCCTATCACCAAGCGCAGTTCCACCAAGTGCCGTTTAATAACTATCGGATCATTTTGTTCTAAATCCGCAGTTTCCGCTCTTACAATTGTTTGCCCGCTATATCTTAAACTTGCCGTACCATTATCCATGCTAAACCTAAGAACAGAGCCAAACTCTCTAATTCGTCCCGGCGCATGGAATGTATTTTCATCAATCTCATTTAGAAAAAACACAAACGTTCCTTGTCTTGCATATGCAAATCCGTTTTCATCAACACCAATTGTAAGTGTAACAACTGTTTCGCCGTCCACGAACTGATAATTTCCAACCCACGCTTCAATCGCAGAAGTCGCAGGTACTATTTCGATTCGCTCACCAACAAGCAACGGACCAAAATGGGTGCTCATGAACATGAATGCAATCCCATCAACTTCACTAAACCAGAAGTTTCCTGCTATAGATTCAAAACTTCCATCTTCCGCAAGGGTAAGTTCTATCGGCGGCGCCCCCGGAATCCCCACTATATATGGCAATCCATCTTCGCCTAAAATTACTTCCACCGCAGAGCCCAGAGCCATACCTGCGTACCAACCCACTAATTGCGCTGCATCAGTAAGCGGCACAAAATTCGGCACATCTACACTTGGTCTGAGGGGCTGACCTGTTTTTTCTTCTACTGCGACTCTGAGTATCATATTTGCAAGTGGTGTAGATACTGCCGCAGACATCATGCTGTTACCGGATACGAATACTCCTATGCCATTATCAAAATCAAGCAAAAATTCAGTATGGTGATGAAGAGTACCACCGTGACCAATTGTAACTACACCATCTGCATGAGCGACATACATAAGCCCAAGTCCCATTGGCATGTTCGGAATATCATTAGGAAATCTAATGCCGAAATCTTGAGGCTTAAGCATCTCTTGCAGAGTTTCCGATGAAAGAATATCACCGCCGCCGCTCAGCATAGTATGCATAAACAATGCCATATCGTGAGCATTCGAGACCATGCTTCCTGCACCTGCTGCACTGGTATAAATAAACACTTCACTTACTGTCTCTGCATCAACATGAGGCAGAGATATATTTGCTCTGTTGTCGTCGTTTATCTCAAAACTGCTTGAATCCATACCGATAGGTGCGAATATATTTTCCTGAGTGTAACTCACAAATCCATCAAAATAATTCGTACTTCCGATAAGCCTTGCAACGAGTATTCCGAGTAAAGCATAGGCTGTATTATTGTAGGTTATGCGGTTTAATTCTTCATTTTGCATATGCATATCTGCAAGCGCAGACACAAGCCTATTCATAAAGTCTCTGTCTTGCCCTCCTACTAATGTAAAAGCGTTATCCCCCGAAAATTCATGTATACCGGAAACATGAGTAAGCAGCATTCTTGTTGTGATATTTCTGTAGTCTCCGCCGTGGACGGGATTAGGCAGCAAACGAAACTCAGGAATATAAGTTACAATCGGCTCATCCAAATCGAGTAATCCCTCTTCCACGAGCTGCATTATTGCAATTGCTGTAAATATCTTAGCTGTTGAGCCTATAGAAAAGAGTGTATATTCCGTCACAGGAATTTGGTTTACTGCATCTGCATAGCCGAAGCCCTGAACCCATGTGAAGCCACTGTCTACGTCCACCACGGCTATAGTCATTCCGGCAATAGATAGTGTTTCCATAAGTTCCTCGGCTTGCGCTGCCGCAATTTGTCTTGTCATTTCAAGCGGCTCTGTCTGCTCTTGCGCACTTGCCATAATGGGTGTAAGCGCCAATGCCATGGTTAAAATTACTGCTGTTAGTCTCTTGAATAGTTTTCGCATAAAAAATATATCTCCTTAAAATTATTTTATTTCACCTTGTTATCTACAAGATTATATTGTCACATTGATAATATAATTGTCAAGAATAATTTTTCCCCCTCGGGGCTTTTATTGTCATTACAGGTCACACGCTACATCGGGCAAGACGAAGTGGCTGTGTTTTTCGATTTCCAAAGCGAGTTTTGCGTGCGTCATTCGGTTTTGTAAAGTGTGCAAGCTTTTGAGAGCACGTAACCTGTCTGAGCGACGAAATCGCTAAAAATACAGACGCTGAGTCCAATCAATAACTGACTGTCTAACCTGTAACTCACTTTCTACGCTTGCTTACCAAATATGCAACAAACCCAATTCCACCTCCGATTAAAGCCAATATAGCAGAGAATAATATAAACAAAGGCAACGGAAGCACCATTCCTAACCAACCAAGATTATCGCCCACTACGGCACCTCTTTTGATATACTTTTGTTTTTTTTCAACTTCTCCCATCACAGTTGTTCCCCTTTCGTAGTATAAATACTGCTATCAATCAAAAATCCATTTTGGCGTAAATTCTGTTTGTAATTTGGTATGAGATTACCAAAGCAACCGCCCCAACGCCGACCATAGATAATGACATTACAACAGACGGCAGATACAATATATTCCCCAACGCTGAAACGAGTAGTATAACCCCTGCCGCGACGAGAAGACATATTGTAAAAAACACCTCACCTCTGCTTGCACCGAACTTTGTGCTGCCTATAGGGAAAACCAGCCCCGTCATAAGCAAAACCACTCCGAGAGGGTATGCCAATTGACCAAATGCCGCTTTTATGACATTGTGCATAATATCCTCATGTACAATAAAGATTATACCCAATATCACTGCGCCAATGAGCAGTCCCGCAATTGTAGCAAGAATCACACTGAGATAGAATAAGGCAACCAAATTCTTCCTTTTCACCGGCATAGAAGCCCGAAATTTTTCCCATAGCAAAGCGTCCTTGCCCCCCATTGCCATCATAATAAGATAAGGGAAAATACCTATAGACGCAAGTAAAAACATGTCGAAAACAAAGTTATTACCGCTTATCAGCGCTCCGGCACCAAAGGCCAGAATAATCAGTAGTCCAATTGATAAGTTTCCTTTCGATGAATAAAATGAATACATCAGAAGTCCCTTTGTAGGGTTGTTCTTAATCATTATTTTTCTCCTTTCACCAGCATCAGCATGATTTCTTCAATGGTAATGCTGTCAATAACCACATCTCGGTATTTTTTGGCGGCAGCTTGCTTGTCAGAAACAAGCACATCAATCTGATAATCATGTCTCCTGTATGCAAGCATATCTTCCTTGTCAATCTGCTCAAACTGCGCCGCCTTTAGGCGCATAACGCCATAATTGTAACGCAAATTATCTTTTAACTCGCTGAAAATAATGCTTCCGTCGTGGATAAAAGTTATATAATCAGCTACTTTTTCAAGATCGCTCGTTATGTGTGACGACAGCAGAATAGAGTTATTTTCATCTTGAACAAAGTCCAAGAATACATCCAAAATATCATCGCGCACAATCGGGTCTAATCCGCTCGTGGCTTCGTCGAGTATTAACAGTCTCGGATGGTGTGAAAGTGCTGTAGCAACTCCGAGCTTCATTGTCATACCTCTTGAAAACTCTTTTATCTTCTGATTTTCGGGAATCTTGAATTTTTTCAAGTACTCTTTAAACAATGCATTATCCCATTTCGAGTAAATGTGCCGCATTGCAGAAGATATTTTCGTTGGCGTCAGATACGTCGGAAATGCATTTGTGTCATAAACCACACCGATATCATCACGGATATCTGTGCTGCTATCGGTCATATCGCGTCCGAAGACTTTTACCGTTCCGCTATCTTTTATAAGAGTATTGAGGATACAGCCTATAGTTGTGCTCTTACCCGAACCGTTTTCGCCAACAAATCCCATTATCGAACCGCTTGGTATCGAAAACGATACGTCACTCAAGCGAAAATCTGAATTTTTGTATTGCTTATTTAGGTCTTTTACTTCCAATATTGCGTTCATGTTTCGTCTCCTTGGTAGAAAATTCTCAGCATGTCAACAAGCGTATCAACCGGAATATCATATGTCCGCCCGATTTCGGCAGCTTGCTGTAAAAATTCCTCTGCCCTGCGCTGCTGCTCTTCCTGTACAAAATCCTTATTCTGCGCCGATACGAAGCTCCCGCGGCCGACAGAAGTTTCGATAAAACCGTCACGTTGCAGATTTTCATATGCCGTTTTGACGGTAATGACACTTATATGAGTTGATTTTGCGAGAGCGCGCATTGATGGCAAGGGCGTTCCTGACGGCAACTCCCCGCTCATTATCATCGCCTTTATCTGCGTAGTTATCTGATCGTATATTGGCTTGCTTGAATTACTGCTGATTATAATATCCAATTAAATCACTCCTTTTTTGTCTTGCGTGTATATATTGGATATATACAATATATCACCATGGTCACTTTCTTGTCAACACTTTTTTGGAAAAATATTTTCCAAAAAAGAAAGAACCTCAAAAATTGAGACTCTTGCTTTGTTAGTACATTGATGTCATTTCCCTTGTAGGGCACGACACCCTCGGCGTGCCGTATCTAGCGACTGCCATTGTATTACAACACTATGCGGTGCGCCGAGGGCGTCGCACCCTACGAAAATATTTACACATCACCTTGATAACATTGGCACCGATGAGTGATATGTGCGCTACTAAATATTCAGCTCTTTTTGCCGATTCAATAGATACTCTATCACAAATCGTGCAGGATTCGGCACTTCGTCTGTTATGGGAAGCTCCCACGGCACTTCTTCCATACACTGCTTTATTTCATCACGAGATAGATTTCTGTTTTCGTTTACTTTGCCGCCGTGCCCGTGCTATAATTATTGATGAAAGGCAGATGGTTTCCTATGGGAAAAGTGATATTGATTTGTGGTAAAATGGGTTCTGGCAAAACCACTTACGCAAACAGACTTGCTGAAAAATTGAACGCCGTAATCATAGCCCATGACGAGATAATGCTCGGTTTATTCGGTGGCGAATTATACGAAAACGACAAAGAGCAGTTCTACAAATATCACTCATGGGTTGATAGCTATACAAAACGCATAGCAGGACAATCTGCAAAAGCTGGTGCAACGGTTATCTTTGCAAATGGTTTTTGGTCACTTTTTGAACGCAATGATTTGCGTAAATTTTATGCCGATATGGGGGTTGCGTGTGAACTTCATTACATAGACACCCCAGAGGAACAACGGCACAAAAATATTCAAAAGCGGAATGATGACATTCGCAAAGGCGAGTTGGGTTATATCCTCATTGACGAAAAAGATATCAATCATTTTTTTGAAACGCCTGACGAAAACGAGATAGATTGCAGAGTGCTATTCGAGTAAGCTTGCCATATCAATCATCCGTTTTTTACAAAGCTCCTAATTTATGATACCCCTCAATATTATACACATGCCGCTGCGTTTCATCAAAATGGATCTCATTTACCTTGCAGATAAAAAATACGCACCCTCCGACAATCACTTCCCGATCCACATCGCACAGAAACGCCACCTTGCTTTTCACAGGATATTTTTGCTCATCTCCTGTAAGTGCAATGTTATATTCTTTTGCTTTGTCTACTTCACGTCCGGAAACAAATCCGCATTTAAGCACCTCATCAGCAATATCCACCCCCGGCAAACATATCACTGCCTTGCCTGTTTCAGAAACAAGCTGACAAGTATAGCTTCCTTTCCCCATAGCAAATCCAATCATGTCAGGCTCTGTATCAAGATATGTCCACCATGCCACCGTAGCCAGATTGGTGCTTCCGTCAGGACGCGGTGCGCAGATCAAAGCCATCGGCTGAGGCGCTGTGTGCCCCATGGCTTCCAAAAACGTTATCTTTTTCAAATCAATTCTCCATTTCTTGTAACTTAATAACTATTCAGTAGATGCCGCAAAATGCGCCGCCTACTGAATAGATTATTATATCATAGGCGCAAACGGTAAGGTCACAATAAACACAGGCTATCTGCGCCGTAATGATATATGCATTTCAATCTTTTATGATGATTGCGCAGCAATCATTGTGACTTATTATTCCATTATGACTCTATAGTCATTTTCTTCAAGTCTCTTAAGAACTGTTTCGCCGTGCGCTCCGTCACCTACTTCACATGCCACATGCAGAATAACTTCTTGCGGATCAAGCTCTGCACTCATGCGGTCATATTGAATCATGACTACATTCGCTTGGCTGTCTGCCATAATCTTGGCAAACTTCTCAAGACTACCCGGAACATCTTTCATGATAGTTCGGAACTTGAGCTTGCGCTTGCGCTCAATGAGCCCTACCTCGATGATTCTGTGGACGAAGCTCACGTCGATATTTCCCCCTGAGAGTACGCTCACACAACGCTTGCCCTTTAGATCAAGTCTCCCGCTCAGTGCCGCCGCCAAAGATGCCGCTCCGGCAGGTTCTACCGTCTGCTTGCTGCGTTCCAGTAGATACAAAATAGCAGAAGAAATCTCAGAATCACTGACCGTAACAACATCGTCCACATATTGATTTATTATGTCTGTCGTTATATCTCCGGGCACTTTAACCGCTATTCCGTCAGCAATGGTGTTGACTATCGGCAGCGTGACAAAGCTTTTAGTCTCAAATGATTGCTTTATAGCCGACGCACCCTCTGCCTGCACCCCGATTACCTTAACTCGCGGATTGATACTCTTGAGGTAAAACGCCGTCCCCGCAAGAAGTCCGCCGCCACCCGCAGGCACCAGCACAACATCTACATTCGGCAAAGCCTGCAGAATATCGTGTCCGATAGTCCCTTGCCCTGCAATAACCGCAAGGTCATTAAACGGATGTATAAATTCCGCACCGCTCTCATTATGGATTTCCATGGCCTTTTCATATGCATCGTCATAGACTGCACCGTGAAGCAGAACTTCTGCGCCATATCCTTCCGTTGCTTTTACTTTAGCTATCGGCGTAATCTTCGGCATTACGATGACTGACCGAATGCCGAGCCTTTGTGCGGCATATGCCACACCCTGAGCGTGATTACCCGCTGACGAGGCAACTACAGACTCTATTTTTTTGTTTCCGTCTTCCTGTTCGAGCAGCTCACGGATTTTATTATATGCACCGCGGATTTTGAATGAACCTGTTTTTTGCAGATTTTCATATTTCAAATAGACTTCGCAACCGGCCATTTCGGAGAAGGTATTGGAACGCTGAAGCGGAGTTTCATGAAGCACGTCTCTAAGCCGCACCGCAGCCCTATCAATATCTTCCGTCTTAAGTTTTAGTGAATTTACATCACTCATGATATTATCGCCCCTGTATCTGCGCTGGAAACAACTTTTACATACCTTGCAAGATAGCCTGTAAGCTGCGGAGCAACACGTTCTTTCGCTTCACTTTTGCGCTTTTTCAGTTCATCTTCGCTGACATCAAGACAGATACTGTAATTCGGTATATCAATATGAATCGTATCGCCGTCTTTCACATAAGCGATAGTTCCGCCATGCGATGCTTCAGGTGAAATATGCCCGATTGCCGCTCCGCGAGTTGCACCCGAGAAGCGTCCGTCTGTGATAAGCGCGACGTCCTTATCAAGCCCCATACCGGCAATAGCCGATGTAGGAGCCAACATCTCACGCATTCCCGGTCCGCCTGCAGGCCCCTCGTAACGTATGACCACCACATCGCCTTTTTTGATTTCACCGCCGTATATCGCTTCAATCGCCGATTCTTCACTGTCGAATACTCGCGCAGGTCCGCTGTGCTTTAGCATCTCCGGTGCAACTGCACTGCGCTTAACCACCGCACCGTCAAGAGCGATATTACCGAAGAGTACCGCCAAGCCGCCGTTTTTAGAATATGGATTATTAAACGGACGAACAGTTCCGTTTTCTTTTATTTTGCGCCCTTCCAAGTTCTCGCCCACGCTTTTTCCCGTGACTGTCATGGCACTTAAATCTAAAAGTTCTCTGACTTCGTTCATCACTCCATACACTCCACCATCTGTATCCAAATCCTGTATATGATGCGGTCCGGCAGGTGCAAGGTGGCACAGATTAGGAGTTATTTCACTTATTTCATTTAGTGTTTTGAGATAATCGAAAGAAACATGTGCTTCATGCATAATAGCCGCAAGATGCAACACTGAGTTGGTGGAACAACCGAGTGCCATATCAATTGTCAGCGCATTGCGGAAGCCCGCTTCCGTCATAATATCGCGCGGACGAATATTCTTTTTCACAAGCTCCATAACCTGCTCGCCCGCAGCTTTGGCAAGCCTCTTTCTCGCTGAGTAAACCGCAGGAATCGTGCCGTTACCGCTAAGGGCCATGCCAAGTGCCTCACACAGGCAGTTCATGGAGTTTGCCGTAAACATTCCCGAACATGAACCACAGGTCGGACAAGCATTATTTTCTAAAGTCTTGAGTTCCTCATCGGTGCAGTTACCCACCTTATATCTTCCAACCGCCTCAAACACACTGCTCAGATCCGACCCATCAATAGATAGCATAGGGCCGCCCGAAACGAAAATTGCAGGAATATTCAAGCGCGCCGCCGCCATGAGCATACCGGGAACTATTTTATCGCAATTGGGGATAAACACCAGCCCGTCGAAGCAATGCGCCTTCGTCATGATTTCCACACTGTCTGCAACTATCTCGCGGGAAACCAAAGAATATTTCATCCCCTCATGTCCCATCGCAATACCATCGCAGACGCCTATCGTGTTAAACTCAATCGGAGTTCCGCCGGCTGCCAATACTCCGTCCTTGACGGCACGAGCGATTGTCTGAAGTTCTACATGCCCGGGAGCAATCTCGTTAAATGAATTGGCAATACCTATAAGCGGCTTCTTCAGATCGTTGTCCGTCAGGCCGTTTGCTTTCAAAAGACTGCGGTGGGGAGCGCGTTCCACGCCGATTTTGATGTTATTACTTATCATCTATTTATTCCTCCACAGCATCTTCTCTCTGAGTTCCGCGCCTACTTTTTCAACTAAAAGATTCTGATCGACTTCGCGCATTTTGCTGAAATTCGGACGTCCGTCACGGTTTTCTTTAATCCATGCTTTCGCAAATTCACCGCTTTGAACTTCAGCGAGTACTTTTTTCATCTCTGCTTTGGTTTGGTCGGTTATGATTCTGTTTCCAATCATGTAATCTCCGTACTCTGCGGTATCACTGATTGAATGACGCATACCTGAAAGTCCGCCTTGTACCACCATATCAATAATCAGTTTCATTTCGTGAACACATTCAAAATATGCACTCTCAGGCTGATATCCGGCTTCAACCAAAGTGTCAAATCCTGCTTTCATAAGCGCAGTTACGCCGCCGCACAGTACAGCTTGCTCACCGAAGAGATCAGTTTCAGTTTCTTCTTTAAATGTAGTTTCGAGTATACCCGCTCTGGCACCGCCGACTCCATAGGCATAAGCAAGCGCAGTTTCTTTAGCGTTTCCTGTATAGTCTTGATAAATTGCGATAAGACACGGAACACCTTTGCCCTCTTGATATTGACTGCGGACAGTATGACCCGGGCCTTTCGGCGCAATCATTATGACATCAACATCAGCATTTGGCTTGATTTCGCCAAAATGAATATTAAATCCATGTGCAAAGCAGAGTGTCTGACCTGCACGCATGTTCGGCTTAATATCTTCTTCGTATAATTTCGCTTGCTTTTCATCATTGACCAAAATCATGACCACATCCGCAGCCTTGACCGCTTCCGGTGTATTGGCTGCTTTCAACCCTGCACTTTTCGCAGCTTCTTTTGACTTTGACCCCTCATAAAGCCCTACAATTACATCATATCCGCTATCATGCAAATTAAGCGCATGAGCATGTCCTTGACTGCCATATCCTATAATTGCGATAGTCTTGCCTTTTAATAAATCCTTATTACAATCTTGTTCATAATACATTTTAGCCATCTGTAAACTCCTCCTAAATTTAAATAAGTTAAATAATTTTCACTTCATGGACATCATGCAGTTTTCCCAACTGCTTTACTATCTGCAACTTGGTCGCCTCATTCCCCCTAGATGTTAAAATAATCCTCGAAAAATTCGCATCCTCTGTCATAGCACTAACATAGAGACTGTCAATATTGTATCCGCGCTTAGAAAACAAGCCTGCAACACGCACCAAAACACCATGCCTGTTTGTTACGACAATTGACAACGTAAATCCTTTTTCTACCACAAAAGCTCCCCCCTAATCTATAATCATATCCGTAACTGCTTTACCCGCCGGAATCATCGGGAAAACCATTTCATCACGATCTATCACACAATTTATAATCACAGGAACATCACTCGCAAAAGCTGACTCCAGCGCCGCTTCAAGCTCCGTGCCATTATTTGCATCATACCCTTTTGCACCAAACGCCTCTGCAAGCTTCTTATAGTCCGTAACCCTGTCCATAGTTGTGTTTGAATATCTCTTTCCGTAAAATAGCCCTTGCCACTGACGGACCATACCCAAAACACTGTTATTGAGCAAAACCACTACTATCGGCAGTCCATACATAACCGCGGTGGCAATTTCATTCATGTTCATATGGAAACTGCCGTCACCGGTAAATAATACCACCTTGCTCTTACCTGTAGCAAGCGACGCACCATTGGCCGCACCCACTCCGAATCCCATCGTGCCCAGTCCGCCAGAAGTGAGAAGAGTACGCGGACGCTCAAAAGCATAATACTGCGCAACCCACATCTGATGCTAGCCTACATCTGTCGCTACGACTGTATCCGGCTGCGTATATTTGCGCACAGTCTTTATGATATTCTGAGCGGTAAAACCCTCTTCAGCAAATTTCTTTTCAGCAAAAATTTTATATTCCGCCGCTTTATCAATCCACTTCTCATGCTTAACTTGCTTTACCATCGTTGTAAGTTTCGATACGATGGATTTTATATCGCCCAAAATACTGCAATCGACGGAAATATTCTTATCTATCTCCGCATCGTCAATGTCGATATGAATAATTTTAGTATCTTTTTGATATGCCGTTTTATCTCCTGTCGCCCTGTCGCTAAACCGCACACCTATACCAATAATTACATCTGCCTCACTTTTCAGTTTCGATGAAGCATACATTCCGTGCATACCGGTCATGCCGAGTGCGCGCGGATTGTCAAAGCTGACGGCAGAAAGACCCATCATGCTACAGCCTATAACAGCGTCTATTTTTTCCGCAAATTCTACGAGCTCCTGCTCTCCGCCCGAAATCACCACACCGCCGCCGCAATAGATATACGGACGCTTCGCCGAGTCAATGATTTTCGCCGCTTCCATAAGCCTGTCATCGTCTGCTGTTGACTTCTGCTCAAGAGACGGACGCGGCTTGCCTCCGCGAAACTCATACATCTCAGTCTGTATGTTCTTAGGAATATCAACCAGCACAGGTCCGGGACGCCCGGACGCAGCTATCTGAAAAGCCTCGCAGATAATATCTTCAAGTTCACCTATGTTTTTGACGATGTAATTATGTTTGGTAATCGGCAATGTGACCCCAACAATATCTACTTCCTGAAAACTATCTTTCCCGATAAGATCTATCGAAACATTGCCGGTTATCGCCACCATTGGCACAGAATCAAGGTATGCTGTCGCAATCCCTGTGACAATGTTGGTCGCACCCGGTCCGGATGTCGCTATAACAACCCCTGTCTTTCCTGTTGCCCGCGCATATCCGTCCGCTGCGTGAGCTGCACCTTGTTCATGGCATGTGATGTAATGATTGATTCTTTCGCTATTTTGGTACAGCGCATCATAAAGATGCAAAACTGCTCCGCCGGGATATCCGAATACATCAGTCACTCCATGCTCAATCAGTGTTTCAATAACAATTTCCGCTCCGTTTTTTTTCATATTCCCTTAACTCCTTACGCTTTATTTGTGTACCTCAAAAAACCGGTACCCATTGAAAAAGAGGCTTCATCGGCGTTTTGCTGATGAAGCCTCTTTGAAAACACTACTGCTTCACTACACCAACAAAACGCCAAACGGCACTACCAAAATGGTAATGCCAATTATAAGGACTACGACATTAGTGTAACGGCTGAATCTGTTCATTGTTAATGTTCCTATTATTCCCGACGCAAGCTCAAATTCGTCTTAAGAGACCGCACCTTGTCTTTAAGCTTCATCAGCTTAATTTGCGCTGACGAGCAGTTATTTAAAGCATTAAATCACACATGGCTCAACTTGTCAAGAAAAGTTTTGGTTGAGTTTGTTCTTATATTTTCGTTACAAACCACAGGGCCTCAGAAAACACAGGTTGATCACAGCCAACGCGAGTTTCCTGACACCCTGGTGTGCCGATTTCCAAATAACTAGACCAATCTTGCCGCATCTTTTTCTGCCTGACTTCGTTGAAAGCCCTTGAAAGGCCAATGGCATTCCTGCGGCCTTTCGCCTAGCCGGACAAAAAAATCTACGACAATATTAGCCCAGCTATTTGGAAATCGGCACACTAATCACATACAATTCTTCCAACCAGTACCATACGTGCATTGTCGAACTCGTAGTTACAGGTAGACAGAGTAACAATACGGTCGTTTTCGGTAACTTCAACCTCCCGATAATACCGGGCGGTGCTTCTCACATGCTCAAGAAACTCAGTTCTTTCAGCATCTTCCGCAATCTCAGGATCAAAGATTACAGCATCATTTGGTTTAATGACCGCAAAGGCTATAAACTCTATTTCATAAGTTGCATCCGAGAGAAAAATTGTACCTGTCCGATTAGCCTCAAAAAAATTCTGATTATTAAAGTGCTGCATCGTACCAAACATACTGCCGCTTCTCATGTGATGACCATAAATAATCGTATTAAAGTCGTTAAAATCTCTGCTGTTACGGTAATCCATAAAAATCGTACCGGCTGCCGATTGATTTTGATTCAAATCTAAATGCAGATAATGAGCATTATCCGGTCCTTGAACAAAGGGATAGTCTATCCCGGTATTCGGAATCATCAGCCAACCGACCACACTTGGAAATTCTGCCTGCAACTCCACAACACCTTGGTTTATTACTTGAGGTGCCGAAACGGTGTCACTGAGAAATCCTACCGAATTATCCGCCGCATCCTCCACTGAAACCGCTGAGTGTAACAGTGGGTGGTATTGCATAAGTGCGTTGTGCATCTGCGCTTCTTGTGCATTGCTGCTATGTATTCCCCAAAGCCGATATCCACTATAGCCTATCACGGAAAACAAGACCAGCACAATGCTTAAAAACAAAGCCTTTTTCAACTTCTCCACCTCCGCTTCCACATCAATCTCAAAGCTGTCCAAAAGAGTAAAATCAATAACACACCGCTGACTGCGATCAACGTAATCCAAAGAGCAGGATTGCTGTCATCTCCGGTCTTAGGAGCGTATCCTCCACGTCCTCCGGACGATGAGGCCGGGGCGTCGGGCGGTAAGCTCGGTTTGTCGGATGGCAAGTCGGGCTTACCGGGCGGTGGAGTGGGGTCACCGGGCGACGTATTTGGGATGTCGGACGGCGGGGCAGGCACACTCGGCGATGGATTTGGGATGTCGGGCGGCGGGCTTGGCGTAACAGGCGTCGGATTTATTGTAACAGGCGGTATCCATGGTGTTCCCGGCGGTGGATTCGGTGTTACGGGCGGCACATTCGGTGTCCTGTAGCTGTGTCTAAATAACAAATCAGCCACTTTATTTTCTCCGTTTAGATAAATCAGCAAAACTTCTGAATTATCTATAACATGCACTTCAATTGTATAAACCCGCCTGTCGATGGTGTAGTCGGTCCGCTCATCCGACACACAGCGGAGCTCATAGGAATAAATTCCCGATGCTCTGAAGCTAAGGCCGATTTGCACTTCTCCGCTTCCGCTTATTGTAAAAACATAGTATTCCGAGTCATTATTTAACGGCATTGGGGCATTGGTTGTTATGGGTGTCAACCGATATGTGAATGTGTCACCGGGCGGTGAGGATAAACCATCGGTGGTAAATACTTGCTGTACCGTTAGTGTGACATCTACAGTTTCTGCAGCATACGCCATCGGAGCAAGCATAATACTGATCAGGCAGACCAAAACCAAGTTGACCGCAAATGCTTTTATAACTCTTTTTCTATTTAAAATCCTACGCATGATTAAGTCACCTCTTCCGCCTTCTTGTGCAAATCAGGACTGTTCCCAATACAATCACAATCAACACAAGTACCACCAAGCTAATTTGCATCCACATTGCAGCTCCATCCCACAGACCGGGTAATGCATCTATCACCGGAATTAAAATCGTATTATCCTCTTGTTCGGTTCTGAATGGGTCACTCGATGTTTCTTCCGTGATTCTGCCGATTAGGATATCGCGTCCGTTGGTAGAGTCCGGAGCACAAGTAGAAAACAAAACTATCCTGTCATCTATCGTAACCGGCACATCCGGGCGGATATGCGATGCTCTTTGCAAAAGCATATCCAAGTACGCTTGCTGTTCTTCCGGCTCTGTTATTCTTGTCCTAAATACTGCTGTGTCATAGGCATCGGCATGTACAAAAGCAAAAAACTCTAAACCGTGCTCGCTGCCATCAAAAAATAATGTTCCATATCTGCGAGCTTCAAAATAGCTGCGTTGCGCAAACATTGCGATTTCTCCGAACATGACCTGATTTTCCATATGATGCCCATAGACAATACTGCTGAAATCCAAAAAGTTTGTACTGCTGCGAGAGTCCAGAAACAGCGCCCCGGAAAGAGAATGTCTTCCTCTGGCATCTGTGTTTACGTATCTGATATTGTCTTGACCTTGTACTACGGGATAGTCAATATTTGTTCCGAATATGGTCAGCCAAGCAAATACATCCGGATTTATCGCCCGAAGCTCTGCAAATGAAGCCTCATCTTCGGCGCTAGGTCTGTACATCTGATAGCGTACGGAACTTGCTGCGCTGTGCATCTGGCTTGAATCCCATATGGCATAAGTGCCGAAAGCAAGCAGCAACAAGATTGCGAGGAGCACACATAAGTTCACGAGTCCGTTTGCGATCCGTATGCTTCTTCTTGCAAACTTTACTGCGGTACTCATATCAGCCCCTCCTCTCCGTATTTCTTGCTGTGCGTGAGACGCTGAATACAGCGCCCCACACATGTATACTTATAAGTTAGTTGTGATTTCTTCTTTTGCGGGTCTTA
>Ga0123355_10007306_pt1 | contig 16533 bp, 16 predicted proteins | sample TergutEmb28metaG_3_FD_89872 | JGI IMG/M metagenome (GOLD analysis project Ga0123355, IMG submission 89872) | Embiratermes neotenicus P1 segment gut microbial communities from Petit-Saut dam, French Guiana - Emb289 P1 | ecosystem: Host-associated > Arthropoda: Insects > Digestive system > Gut ...
ACCAAAACGCAACAGCGGCGGAGTTTGTGGCGGGTGATACCTTCCCCATGCCAGCTGAAGATAAGGTGTTGTATGCGGTATGGCAAATAAACACCCACCAAGTTATTGTAAGGCACTATACCTATGGCTGGAATGAGACGGTAAGCGACGCTACTATCCACGGCTTAGAAGAAACATTTAATGTAGCTTATGGCCAGTCCTTCACAGCTACGGCTAGAGATATAGCAGGTCATAGCTTTGATGAAGCAAGCTCTGATGCTATTGCTATAACTATGGGGGATGAGGGCATCACCATTCGCCTATTCTATCGCCAGCATGCTTATGAGCTTAGCATTATACCTGAAATCACCCTTGCAGTAAACGATAGATACCCAAGCCTTGTGGATAACTCGCTAACTCGGGTAGAGCTTGTGGCTTTGCTCGAAGTGCAAACTATACTTAATGGTGAGCCACTTGCTGCATCGCCAATGCTCACTTCGCCTGATTTTGCTAATGTAGATTTTAGCACAATCTCAACTACACCTTTTGTGGTTACGGTTAATGCTGTATGGACAACTGGTCAGCAAGATTCTCAAACGGTGCTTGTGCATATAGTTGACAAAACACCACCTGTGATTACAGTTGTAGAAAACCGTGTAACCTTCTACACCAACAACCCACCAAGCAACCTAGATGAGGTTTTAGCACTTGCTGGTGTAAGTGTGCTTGACAACTATGACGGTGCGATACAACCGACAATCTCTTTTGTAGGCACTACTTTTGAGGGTATTGACTGGACATTAGCTAATATGGAATATGCCATGTTTGTTGATGCAGTTGACGCAAGCGGAAATGTTGCAGAGCGTGTTATAGTAACTATAGTTGTAATCCCTCCACAGGTAATTGGTGGGGGAGGAAATGGCGGCGGAAGCGGAGGCGACAACAGACCATCAGGCCCAACTAGACCTGCTGGCACGCCAAGCCAAACGCCAGCACAGCCTCAACTACACCATTCGTTCTTAATAGGTTTTGAGGATGGCACTATCCGCCCAGGGGCAACAACAACTAGGGCAGAGGTATCAACAATCTTCTTTAGGCTAATGCCTGATGCTGACCGTGGAATCTATTGGATGCAAACAAACAACTTTGCAGATGTATCATCAGCAAATTGGTTTAACAACGCAGTATCTACCACAACCAACGCAGGCTTGTTTGTAGGCATGCCAGACGGCACCTTCCAACCTCAGCGTGAGATAACAAGGGCGGAGCTTGCGGCGGTTATAGCTAGGTATATGGGCGTGGCAAACAACGGCACACCAATGTTTAGCGACATAGCGGGCCACTGGGCAGAAAGCTATATAAACGCAGCGGCTATAAACGGTTGGGTAAATGGCTTTCCAAACGGCAGCTTTGAGCCAGATAGACCTATAACCCGTGCAGAAGCTGCAGCTATGATAAACCGCATGTTTAACCGCAGGCTAGAAGACCATACAGGTCTACTTCAAGGTATGATAGCATGGCCAGACAATGCAAATCAAAACTCTTGGTATTATCTCTATATGCAAGAGGCTACCAACTCTAACTATTTTGAGATGAAGGTAGATGGAGTGCATAAAAGATGGGTAGAGCTAGCACCAGCAAGAGACTGGACATTGCTTGAGAGAGCAAACTCTAGGCCTGAAGATATTAATAATTAATAATCAAGATTAAACAACCCCTAAATCATTATGGTTTAGGGGGTTATTGTGTTGTGGATGCTTGCCTGTCAAAGGGAGCGGGCAAATCTCGCTGAATACGTCGTTATACTTGTTACAAAATCATCCCTCCTAAGTCGTCATCCCGTGCTTGACACGGGATCTATGCATGATAGTGTGCAACCCCCAACTAGGACTGCCCTTCTCCAATTAGATCCTGAGTCAAGCTCAGGATGACGACCTAGGCGGGGCTGAGAGGTGTTTATTCACAGGTCTATTGCGTATCAATCTAATCGTCATCCCCAACTTGATTAGGGATCTCCCTAGCATAACTTGCTCACCTTCAAGTGATTAGTATAGCGAGATCCCCGATCAAGTCGGGGATGACGATGGACGCAATTATCCACTCCTATATGAAAAAACTTCTTGACAAAAAACCTCATTTTGTTTATAATGTAGATAGAGTTATAAAATTAACAATTGAAATTTACTTCGACCTTTTGTGGCTAAGGTGTTGCACTTTTGTGTGGGCTATGCCGCCTAAGGCGTTAGGGTGCTTAGGGAAACTTGCGTGCCTTCCGTTGCGAAAAGGAGTAAACTTGCGTTATATTTTTTACGCATTTTTTGCATCCTTTTTAGGGTGCTTTTTTATAGCCCTTTAACTTAAAAACAGCCCCACCCTAGCGGTCTTTTTGCCACAATACTTCGCCAAAAAAATCTTATTTGCCTTTGGGCAAACTGCGATTTTATTGACTTCGTCTTGTAACAAAAATCCTCGCTAGAGTGAGACTATTTTCAAGTTAAAGGACTATATTTGCAAAGTGAGGAGTGATTATAATATGTCGGGTTTTACACATTTTGATGGAGAAGGCAACGCCATTATGGTGGATGTAAGTGAAAAGGCAAAGACTGCAAGGCAGGCCACAGCATCAGGCAAGATATACATGAGTGAGGCTTGCTTTGGGGCGGTAAAGGGCGGCGGCATCAAAAAAGGTGATGTGCTTGGCATTGCACGCACGGCGGGCATAATGGCGGTAAAGCAAACGGCTTTTATCATCCCTTTATGCCACCCTATACCTGTTGAAAAGGCTATTATAGATTTTGAGCTAGATGAAGAAAAACGAGAGATAACCGTTTATTGCACAGTTAAAACCACCGATAAAACAGGGGTAGAGATGGAGGCTTTGACGGGGGCATCTGCCGCATTGCTTACTATTTTTGACATGTGCAAGGCGGTGGACAAGGGCATGAAGATTGGCGAGATTGTGCTGGAGGAGAAAAGCGGCGGCAAAAGCGGCCACTATAGGAGGTGCAACGCCAATGATTGATGCTTTTGCACGAAAGATAGACTATATGCGGCTTTCCATCACCGACAGGTGCAACCTCCGCTGCAAATATTGCATGCCTGAAGATGTAGAGTGTATCAGCCATGATAATGTTTTACGCCTTGAGGAGATGCATCGCCTTTGTGCTATTATGGCAAAGCTGGGGGTAAAGACAATAAGGCTAACGGGGGGCGAGCCGCTGGTAAGAAAGGGGTGGCTAGATTTTGCTAGAGGGATTAAAGGTATAGAGGGGGTAGAGAACATTACCCTCACCACCAACGGTATTTTGCTGGAAGAGCACCTTGAGGAGCTAAAGGAGCTTGGCATAACCAAGCTTAACATAAGCCTTGACACCCTTAATGAGGGCATATATGAAAAAATCACAGGTAGCAACGCCCTTGCAGATGTGCTTGAAAGCATCACCACAGCTTTGTATATAGGCATGAAGGTGAAAATAAACTGTGTACCGCTGGCTGGCATAAACGACCATGAAATTATACAAATCGCCCAAATGGCCGAAACGCTGCCTATTGACGTTCGTTTTATTGAGATGATGCCAACGGAGGTAAACGGCGGGCTTGTGCCTATGCCTATAGCTGATGTGATGGAGATGATAAAGGCACATTACCCCGACTTAAAAGACGATAGCCACTTTACCACATTACCAAGAGGCTTTGGCCCTGCAAAATATTATAAAACTACTGAAATGGAAGGTAGCATCGGCTTTATAGCCAGCATAAGCGATATTTTTTGCTCCACATGCAACCGCATACGCCTAAGCTCTGACGGGTTTTTAACCCTTTGCCTGCACCACCGCAGGGGGGTTGACCTTAAAGAGCTGTTACGTGGCGGGGCAAGTGATGCTGAAATAGAAGAGGCGGTAAAGGTCGCCATTATGGCAAAGCCTGAAAAGCACCATATGAAAGCTGAAGACGGCAAAGAAGTGAATCTAAAACATATGTCAAGAATTGGAGGATAATAACATGGTAGGCAAGATTGTAGCAGTATGCACCAGCGAAACAAAAGGGGTGCAAAAAACCGATGTAAAAAAGGCATATTTAAAGAAAGAATGGGGCTTAGAGGGGGATGCCCACGGGGGCAACTGGCACCGCCAGGTAAGCTTACTTTCTTATGATAGTGTTGTAAATTTCAACAACCAAGGGGCAGGTGTAGGTCATGGAGATTTTGGCGAGAACTTGCTTATTGAGGGTATAGACCTTGGTAACCTGCCAGTGGGTGCTGTTTTAGAGCTGGGTAATGCTGTTGTTAAAATCACCCAAATAGGCAAAGAGTGCCATGTGCGTTGCCAAATTTTTTATAAGATGGGCGATTGTATAATGCCTAAAGAAGGCGTGTTTGCCGAGGTTATAGAAGAGGGTGAAGTAAATGTTGGAGACATCGCAAAAGTTATCGCCTAATGGGTTGACCGCTGCTGTTGTAACCTTAAGCGATAAAGGTGCGGCAGGTGAAAGGGTAGATGAAAGCGGCAAGGTCATCCGCCAGATGCTTGAAGAGGCGGGTTATGAGGTTAAAGAAGCTATCATATTACCTGATGATTTTGAGCAAATCAAAACCAACCTAATTCGCCTTTGTGATGAGGTGAGGGTAGATTTGGTGCTTACAACTGGCGGCACGGGCTTTTCTAAGCGAGACATTACCCCAGAGGCTACAATGGTCGTGTGTGAGAGAAACGCACCAGGCATAGCGGAGGCTATACGCTATCATTCCCTATCCATCACGGGGCGGGCTATGCTTAGTCGTGCCGCATCGGTTATAAGAGGAGATACTATAATTGTCAATTTGCCAGGCAGCCCAAAGGCTGTTAGGGAGGGGTTAGAATATGCTTTGCCCCATATCCACCATGGCATTGAAATATTAACAAATAAAACTAAGGAGTGTGCAAGAAAATGAAGAAGAAATTTTTAGGGTTAACGGCGGCGATAGTTGCTATGTTTGCATTTGCGGCTTGTGGCAACAACGATAATGACAATGGTGATGTTTATTATCCACCATACTATTCGGCATACAATGGATCGATAACAGATGAAGTAGAGTATGCTGGTACGCTTATTTTATCTACCACCACATCTACATACGATGCAGGGCTTTTAGACTTTTTGTTGCCTATTTTCCGTGAAGAAACTGGCTGGGAGGTTGATGTAGTATCTCAAGGCACAGGTGCAGCTTTAGAAACTGCCCGCCAAGGTGGCTCGGATGTGGTGCTTGTTCATGCTCGTGCTTTGGAAGACCAATTTGTTGCAGACGGCTTTGCGGAGCGTCGTTATGATATTATGTTTAATGACTTTATATTAATTGGCCCTGCAGACGGAGCAATCACCCACAACACGGATATTGGCGAGGCTTTTGCTACTATTTTAGAGGACGAGCTGTATTTTATCTCTCGTGGTGATAACTCAGGCACACATGTGCGTGAGCTTGACATTTGGCGTGTTTTAGACCTTTATCCATATCAATCAAATAATGCAAACTATATTGAAACAGGGGATGGCATGGGGGCTACAATTAACATGGCTATAGAGATGAACGCCTTTACGCTGTCTGATAGAGCAACATGGTACAACCGCCCCAACCATGGCGACCATGTGATAGTGTCTGAAGGGGCGGAGTATATGCTAAACCCTTATGGCATTATGATTGTGGCGTCTAGCGACCTTCAAGAAGGTGCAAGGGTTTTTGTAGACTGGATGATAGGTGAGCGTGGTCAAGAGCTTATTGGCATGTTTGGTGTTGAGGAGTTTGGCAACCCGCTGTTCTTCCCTGAAGCATATTTAAACTGGCAATAATGCTGGCGTTTAAACAAAAGTTTAAAAACATCAAGAAGAAGGCCGTAACCTCCCTCGGCTTTCTTCTTGTTTTTTTAATGATTTTTTCGACCTCTAATGTTGCTGCGTCCAATGAAGCTTATAGCCTTTTGGCTAATCACGAAATTACTTGGACGCCTGATAGGGATATGAACCTAATGGGGGCGAATATGGGGCTTAGTAGGTATATTAGAGGCATTGTGGAGGCTAGCCCTTACGATGCTTCTAATGTGTCTATAACCGTGTTGACAAGCAGAGAGGCCGAGCCTGCCTTTGGAGGGACGGCGAGAAACCCAAGTGGCGGTGAAGGGTTGTTTTTTGGTGTTATTCGCATCACCAATGGCGATCTTTATGACATACCCTTTGGGCCTATGGTGATACCTGCCACGCCCTATGCGGCCGCTAGTTTTTTTGACTTTTTGGATAGAGAAATTTTTGAGATAATATTGCTTACATTGAGGATGACATTAACATCTACCAGCATATCAGCTGTTTTGGGCATTATGATTGGCCTTTGGCTGGCTAGGGCTAAGTTTAGAGGCAAGAGGTTGGCAGTGAGCATCAACCGCACCTTTATGGCCGCTCCACCTGTTGTTGTTGGCCTTGTTGTTTTTATGCTGTTGCGTAATGATGGGGTGCTTGGGGGGCTTAATTGGCTGTTTACCTTGCAGGCTATGGTGATGGCGCAGGTTATCCTCATAACGCCTATTATGGCAGGGATGGTACATACATCTGCCGAGAGAAAGATTGCACGTATACAAGCCTTTGCTAAAACCATGGGGGCAAGTAAGTGGCAAACGGAGTGGCTGATTATACGAGAGATGGGCAATGAAATATTTTTTGCTATTATAACGGGCTTTGGCAGGGCTATGAGCGAGGTTGGAGCCATTATGATGGTAGGCGGCAACATTAGAGGGCGAACAAGAACCATGACAACCACTATAGCCTTAGAGCATAGGCGGGGCGAGCTTGAGACGGCTATTCTTTTAGGGGTTGTGCTGATGCTGATAGCTTTTGCTATACAATGGATTGGGAATTTTTTGAGGAAGAAAGAGAGAAGGCTGGAAGAGGAGAATTTTTAGGGTAGGTATGCCCGATTTTTCGCCCTCTCCGCTCCCACCCTCCGTGTTATGTGGGGTAATAGTGCAATGCCAGCCCCACCCCGCTGCGAGGGCGAAAAATCTTATCAGTTCTTGAATTAAATTTCGGAGAAGGTACGACCCCTTCATAGGTAGCAATGTTCCTGCCGTCCACATGGGTGGGGCGAGCATAGCACTTTTAGGTTATAACACTTAGGGTGGGGTGGACGGCAGGAACATTGCGACGGGATCCACTACAAGAAAGAGAGGCGAAATGATGAAAATATCTAATATAACCAAAAAATTTGATAACTTCGCCCTCAATATTAGTGGCGAATATGCCTTTGATAAAAAGATATATGGTATTATAGGGGCAAACGGCTGCGGCAAAACCACTCTAATGAAGATTATGGCGGGGGTTACAAAGGCGGATAGCGGCAAAGTTGACTATGAAAACCTAACACCAAAAGACATCACCATGGTTTTTCGCAAGCCTTATCTAATGGCTGATAATGTGTATAAAAACTTAATATACCCCCTATCTTTACGAAAAACCACCCCCGATCCAAAAAAGATAGAAGCTTACCTTAACATGACGGGTCTTGCAGGTATGGAAAAGCAACATGCCCCATCTTTATCCAGCGGGGAGCAACAAAAACTAGCCTTTGCAAGGGCTATGATATTCGACCCAAAGCTAATACTAATAGATGAGGCATTTTCTAATATGGATATAGAATCTGTAGCGTTTTTTGAGGAGTATATACTAAAAAAGCAAAAAGAAACCCCTGCTACATGGTTTATAATCAGCCACCAGCTATCTAATATAAAACGTTTGTGTGATTATGTTTACTTTATGGATAAGGGGGATATAGTAGCGGAAGGCGACGTAGCTGATATGCTACAAAACCCTCAAAACGAGCTATTGAAAAAATATTTACATTATCAAGGTATAGGAGAATAGATATGAGATTTTTACAAGTAGACACCGTTGAAGCCGCCCAAGCAAAGCTTCTTGAAATGACCAAAGGCTGGGTAGACTTAGTTGAAAATATACCCCTAAGCCAAGCCTTTGAAAGGGTGCTTACAAGGGATATTTTCGCAAAGGAAGACCTACCACACTTTCGCCGCTCTACTGTTGACGGCTATGCGGTTTTAGCTAGCGACACCCACGGAGCTGGCGAGGCTATACCGTCTTTTCTAAAAGTGATAGGCGGGGTTGAGATGGGCAAAGGCACAAATATCAAGGTAACCTCGGGGCAATGCGTAGAGATGCCTACTGGAGGTGTTGTTCCATGTGGATCAGATGCTATTGTCATGGTAGAGTACACCGAGGAGCTAACCTGTGAAGATATATCCATATACAAACCCGTGGCCGCTGGAGACCATATTATACAAATTGGTGATGATATCAAAAAAGACGCCTTGCTCCTCTCTAAAGGCAAAAAGCTCACAGCTCAAGATATAGGGGCGTTGGCAACAATGGGCGTGGCCGAAGTGGAAGTGTTTGCCCGCCCCAAAATCGCCCTAATATCCACGGGGGATGAGCTGCTGCACCCCCACAACGCCCCTTTGCAAGATGGCAAAATAAGAGAGAGCAACACCCTATCTCTAGGAGCTTTGGCTAAGAAATATGGCTATGAAGTGGTTGAAACCCACGTGCTGGCTGATGATGAAGAGTTAATCCGCAACACTATAAAAAACGCTATGGAGAGATGCCATATAGTCGCCGTCTCTGGGGGCAGCTCTCAAGGCAAAAAAGACATGACGGCAGATATAATAGGTCAAGTAGCCACCCCTGGGGTGCTTACCCACGGCATAGCTATTAAACCTGGCAAGCCTACGATTTTAGGCCATGATGAGGCATCAAACACTATTTTGGCAGGGCTGCCTGGCCACCCTATATCTTGCATGGTTGTTTTTGAGATTTTGTTTGGTGGCTTGATGACAAGCTGGATGGGGGTTGATAAGCCCTTTGGCATATCTGCAAGTCTAACCCAAAGCGTGCCACAATCTCCAGGCAAGCTTACCTTTTACCCATGCAGGCTTGAGGCGATAGACGGCAAGTATGTGGCAGAGCCTATCTTTGCCAAATCTGGCCTTATAGCTAATTTATGCAGAGCAAACGGATATTTTTTAATAGATAAAGACACCGAGGGCATAGCGAAAGGAGAGAGTGTAAATGTCTACCCATTTTAAGCGTAATTTATTTTTAACCAACACATCTGTGGAAGAGGCATTGGCACAGTTTTTGTCTACCCTACAGCTAGACAAACCAAAAGCCAAGACCATAAAAACCACTCAAGCTTTAGGTAGGGTTACGGCAGCACCTGTGTTCGCCTTGAACAACTCGCCCCTTTATGACTGTGCCGCTATGGACGGCATTGCTGTGTCATCCCAAAAAACCATAGGAGCAAGCGAAAACGCCCCTTTGACTTTAAAGCTAGGGGAGGATTATATACAAGTAGACACAGGCGACCCTATAAAGCCGCCTTTTGACGCAGTGATTATGGCGGAGGAGCTGTTTGAGGGGGAAGGTGATGATGAGATAATCATTCGTCAATCCGCATCTCCTTGGCAGCATTTACGACCCGTGGGGGAGGATATTGTAAAGTCTGAAATGATATTGCCTTCTAACCACAAAATCCGCCCTATAGATATTGGGGTTTTGCTAAGTGGAGGCATCACCCAGCTAGAGGTGCTTAAAAAGCCCAGCATAGCCATCATCCCCACAGGTAGCGAGCTTATAGAGGCAGGGGCGGAGATTGGGGAAGATAGCATTATAGAAAGCAACTCCTACATGCTGGCTAGCCTTGTTGAAAATGAGGGCTGCACCCCTAACCGACACAATATTGTGGCTGATGATTATGATGCTATAAAAAAGGCATTGTTTGACGGGGTAGACAATAACGACGCCGTGCTTATATGCTCAGGCACAAGTGCAGGTAGGGAGGATTATAGCATACACGCCCTGCGAGAGCTGGGTGAGGTTGTTATACACGGGGTGGCAATGAAGCCAGGCAAGCCCGTTATATTGGCTATTGTAAAGGGCAAGCCCGTGATTGGAGTGCCTGGCTACCCTGTGTCTGCCTTTATAGCTTATGAAAATTTCGCAAAGCCAATTTTAAACCACATTGCCACAGGTAGCTTTGCTAAGCAGGACAATATTGTGCAAGCAAGGCTAACTCGTCGTTTGGTGTCGTCTTTTAAGCATAAAGAATATGTGCGAGTGAAGGTAGGCCGTGTAGGTGGCGACCTTGTAGCAACACCCCTTGCAAGAGGGGCGGGGGCTGCCATGTCTCTAGTGAGGGCGGATGGCTTTTGCATTATAGAGCAAGAGATTGAAGGCCTAGAAGCTGGCAGCTTGGTGAATGTAGCCCTTTGCCGCCCTATAGAAGATTTAGAGCAAACGGTGGTAAGCATAGGCAGCCATGACCTTATGCTGGATATAGTGGCGGATATGATGCCGTCTTTGTATAACTCTCACTTCTCTAGCAGCCACACAGGCAGCCTTGGGGGCTTGATGGCGTTAAAAAATAACGAAGCCCACATAGCCCCTATACACCAGCTTGATGAAGCCAGCGGCACATATAATATACCCATTGTTAAGCAATTGTTAAAGGATAGAAAAATGGCGTTGATTAAAGGCGTGGGGCGGGTGCAAGGCATTATGGTGAAAAAGGGCAATCCTTTAAACATTCAAGGCCTTGAAGATTTGCCAAAACACCGATATATTAATAGGCAACGGGGGGCAGGCACTCGTGTTTTGTTGGATTTTAAGCTAAAGCAAGCGGGCATCAGCCCAGCTGACATTAAGGGATATGAGAGGGAGGCACAAACAAGTATGGCTGTAGCCGCTGCTATACTTGGCGATAGTGCAGATTGTGGCATGGGCATTATGCCTGTGGCAAATACTATGGGGCTTGATTTTATTGTGATTGATAAAGAAGAGTATGACTTTGCGGTGCCTGTAGAGTTTTTAGAACTGCCTCATATCAAGGCTTTTATTGAGACCTTGAAAAACCCCACCCTGCATGCTAAGCTTGAGGCTATTGGTGGGTATGATGTGGGCGGATGTGGCGAGGTGGTTTTGATTGATTAAACCTTTAAGCATAAAGATATACCCCTTAGAAGGAGGGGTTTTGCAGGTGGAGGAAGCCACCCTTTCGCTTGACGAGGGTATTGTTGGCAATAAACATGATGATATTAGCTTTTTAAGTGTGGATGCTCTTCAATTTCAAAAAAATAACCCTGACGGCATGTGCATGGCAAGGTTTAAAGAAAATATTGTATTGGATATAGATTTTCGAGATATTGATACATTGGAGCTTGGGGATGCTGTTGTTGAGATAAGCTCTGGCAAGAGGTTTTGTTTTGAAAGGTGTAAATATTTTGATGAGGGTAAATTATGCTCTTTTAAAGTGGGGGTAGCTTTTGGGAAGGTTATAAAAAGTGGAATAATAAAAACCTAGCTTGCTGGCTAGGTTTTTTGATTGGTGCTATCACGCCCGATTTTTCGCCCCCGGTTGCATGGGCGAGCAGCAAAAAGTGAACTTCTTTTTGCGACCAGCCTCTCCGCTCCCACCCTCCGTGTTATGCAGGGGAATAGTGCAATGCCAGCCCCACCCCGCTACGAGGGCGAAAAATCTCATCAGAAATCTGTTTGAGCATCTCGTTTCCTGTTTCCAAAATTTCTGCCCCGAGTGGGGCGGGGCGATAGAGGTCAACTACTTAGCATAACACGTGGGTGGGAACGAGGGGCAGAAATGCACCTGCCTCGCTTAACGATTGCGAAGGTAATTTCTCGCCGTTGCAACCGCATCTTGGTGGGCTGGGTTGCTGCGGGCGGGGCTGCCGTGGAGAAGAGAGCCTGCAAAATGCAAGCACATATGCCCATCTACCCCATTTCCCTTTACCGCATCAAGGTTTACTCCTCGACCATATCCGCCAGAGCGATTGTTAACGGTAGCGAGGGCTGGTGCATCATCTCGCCCTGCGTGAGGGAAGTTTGTAAGAGACCCTGGAAAAATATAGCCATTAACATAAACCAAAACAGGGCGACGTGCCCAAGACCACCCGCCCCAAATATCATACATAATGGCGGCATCTTCTTTCGTTAAAGGCTCTACATCAGCATGGTTGCCCCCAAAGGTGCGGCGTAGGTAAAACTCACGCCCCGTTTGTATGTCTACTATACGGGCGTCGGTCTCTCTTGCAAAAACAAAACTCACTTCATCAAACCAGTTTGCATCGTATCTAGCTATATAATCAGCATAAGGGCTAGGTGGATTAATAATTTCGTAATAAATCCTCTCAGAAATAACTTCATTATTAGTGATTGTAGATGCTAGTAACCCAGCAAAAATCATCATACTGCATACAAAAATATATTTAGTCATTTTTGTGCTACCTCTCTTTATTTAAGTTATTAAAATATTATTACAATTTTAAAGAATAGTCAATACCTTTGTAACAAATTTATACTAGCAATTTATGCCAATAACCCGAAACAGTTGCATAGACTTTAAAACAAAGCTTTAGTTAAGGAGCAGTCAAAATGTCAAAAAAAATGCAAAACAGGGTGAGGCGTGTGTTTTATAGGCCAGCTAGGAAGAGGAGTGCTTTGTGCAAAAACTTATCTAATGCCGAAAAAACTTTAAGCGAAACGGTAGGCGGTATATTTGCTAGAAGAAAAAGGCGAAGATAGCACTTAGGGCTTGCCTTTTTTCAAAAAATATGATAAATTAGACATAATAAAAACTCTAAATGAAGAGGAGTACAATTATGTTTAAAAGGGTTGTTATAAAATTAAGCGGTGAAGCCCTTGCGGGGGAGCAACAGCACCTTCATTTTGACGATAGGATTATATCTGGTATTATTTCTCAAATCAAAACCTTAATAGACCAAGGCACCGAGGTTGCTATTGTGGTTGGTGGGGGTAACTTTTGGAGAGGTAAAAACTCCAAAAACGGCATGGATAAAGTGAAAAGCGACCAAATAGGCATGATGGCAACGGTGATGAACGCCGTTTACCTATCTGATATGTTTGAAGAGGCTGGGGTGGAGTCCGTGGTGCTTACGCCCGTTATAATCGGCACCGTAACGCAACAGTTCTCAAAAAAGGCGGCTCTTAAATATATGGCTGAAAAAAATGTGATTATTTTTGCTGCTGGCACGGGCCACCCATTCTTTTCCACAGACACTATCGCAGCTATTAGAACGGCCGAGCTTGAAGCCTGTGCGTTGCTTTTTGCTAAAAATGGCGTTGATGGGGTGTATGATAGCGACCCACGCCAAAACAACAAGGCCGTAAAGATGCGATATATCACCTATAGAGACGTTATCCAAAACAACCTAACGGTGATTGACACAGCCGCAAGTGCTATTTGTGAAGAACAAAAAATATTATCAATTATTTTTGAGCTAAACGAGCCTAATGCAATTTTAACTTGTGCATCAGGTGATGATGAAAAAATATACGAAATTGGTACAAAAGTTACTGTAGAAAAATAATTTAAAACCTTGGAGGAAAATTGATATGTTTGATTTAAAAGCTTTTGAAGAGAAAATGGCGAAAAGCCTTGGTAACTTTGAGAAGGATTTAGAAACAATAAAGGCAGGCAGGGCAAACCCCCGCATTTTAGACAAGCTAATGGTTGATAGCTACGGGGCTTTAACTCCTATCAACCAGGTAGCCAACATCACAGTGCCTGAAGCTCGCCTTCTGCAAATCACCCCTTGGGATCCTTCCATGCTAAAGGCTATCGAAAATGCAATAACCACATCAGACCTTGGCATTAACCCGTCAAACGACGGTAAGGTTGTAAGGGTTCTTTTTCCAGAGCTTACAGAAGATAGGCGTAAAGAGCTTGGAAAAGACATCAAAAAGAAGGGCGAGGATGCTAAGGTAGTTATCCGCAATATTCGCCGTGATGCGGTAGATGGGGCAGAAAAGGCCGAAAAAGGCAAAACAATCACCGAAGATGACTTAAAAAAGGCAAAAGATGACATTCAAAAGATGACGGATAAAAAGATAGACGAGATTGACAAGGCAGTTGAAGGTAAAACCAAAGAAATTATGACTGTTTAATGAGTAAAAAAAATATTTTAAACGCCCCGTTGCCACGCCATATAGGCATTATAATGGATGGCAACGGGCGGTGGGCAAAAAAATATCTTATGAAGCGTGAAGTGGGGCATCGTAGCGGTGCGCAGGCTTTAAAACGTCTCGTTAAAGCTATGACGGCGGATGGTTTTGAGTGCTTAACAGTATATGCCTTTTCGACAGAAAATTGGAAGAGGGATGAAGCTGAAGTAAGGTATTTAATGAGCCTGATACATGAATATATTCAGCAATATATCGACGAAGCAAAAAAAGACAACAACCGCATACGTGTTATCGGCGATACATCCGCCCTCAAAGAGGGTTTGAGAGACAAAATAGAACATTTGGAAGAATTAACGCAAAATAATGATGGAATGTTGCTAAATATTGCTATAAACTATGGTGGGCGAGACGAAATTGTACGAGCCGCTAGCCATTTAGCAAAAAATGGGATAGATATAACCGAAAGCGGCATTGAAAGCCACCTAGACACAGCACACGCCCCGCCTTTAGACCTTGTTATACGCACATCTGGAGAGATGCGTCTTTCAAACTTTTTGCTGTGGCAGGCTGCCTATGCGGAGCTTTATTGCACAGATGTGTTGTGGCCAGATTTTAAAATAAGCCACCTTTATGATGCTGTAGCACAATTTCAAAAACGAGATAGACGCTTTGGGGGAAGATAAATACTATGCTAAAACGTATTATAACAAGCGTCATAGGCTTGCCTATTTTGGCTGCTTTTTTGTTTTTTGGCGGGTGGGCTTTAGCCGTACCTGTCTTGCTAATCGCCCTTTTGGGGCAAGTGGAGCTTTATCGCTGCTTTGGCAAGCTTAAAGCTGTGCATTTTGCGGCTTTGGCGGCATCAACTATATTTATATTTTCTTTACTATTTTTTTGGGATTTTCTCTACATTTATTTGCAAAATTACGTTTTTATAATTATAGGTGCTTTTTTGCTTGTTATATCCGTCGGGTCAAAAATGCATAACGCCGCCTTTAGCTTTTTGTACATCACCCTGCCCCTATCTGCTATTTTGGTAATGCGTGAGGGGTTTGGGCTGCATTATGTGTGGTTGATTTTCATAGGTGCTTGGGGTAGCGATACAGGGGCATATTTTGTCGGCAAATTTTTAGGTAAACGCAAGCTTGCACCAACCCTTAGCCCTAATAAAACCGTTGAAGGGTCTATAGGGGGCATTGTGCTGGCGGCTGTTTTATCAGTTATGTATGCCCTTGTTTTTGATTTTTCTTATGCTAGCTTGGCTCTCTTTGGAATATATGGGGCAATCGCTGCTGTTTTGGGTCAGTCGGGTGATTTGTTTGCATCTGCCATCAAACGACGCATGGGCATAAAAGATTTTGGCGGCGTTATGCCTGGCCACGGTGGCGTTTTAGATAGGTTCGACTCTATATTGTTTGTAGCAGTTTTTGCTATAGCTTATTTTCATTTTTTGGGAATGTAATGCAGATACGCCCGATTTTTCGCCCCCCTCGCTCCTATCCGCATTGCTATGAAAGGGAACTGTGCAATAGGCTTGTTGCGAAACCAACCCCAGCCTGACCATAGCTCCTCTAAGTCGTCATCCTGAGCTTGACTCAGGATCTAATTGGAGAAGGGTAATCTTAATTAGGGCATGCACTATCCCACATAGATCCTGAGTCAAGCTCAGGATGACGACTTAGGGTAGTTTGGCATGAAGACGAGAAGTTTTATCAACATAGTCGCCTTCTAGGAGAGAGCTTCACCCCTTCTCTCAAGATGCTGAAATTTCTGCCCCGAGCGGGGTGGGGGAGGGCGGCATGCTTATGATACCACGTCGAGGGTGGGAGCGAGGGCAGAAATTGACGAGCCATGACTAAGTCCAAAAAAGAAAGGTATACACATGACCATATCCATCCTAGGCTCTACGGGTTCTATAGGCACACAAACCCTTGAGGTCGCACAGCAACTAAATATAAAAATAGCAGCCCTAACAGCTCACTCAAACATAGACTTACTAGAAAGCCAAATACGTAATTTCAAGCCATCTTTGGTTGTTGTTTATGATGAGGGCAAGGCTTTGGAGCTTAAAAACCGCATAGGCGGCATTGTTGAAATCTCTACAGGTATAGAGGGCTTAAAGCAAGCGGCATCTATGGGCGAGGCAAGCGTTATCGTTAATGCTTTGGTAGGCAATATAGGCCTTACGCCCACCGTGGCGGCCATCAAAGCTGGCAAGATAATAGCCCTTGCAAACAAAGAGGTGCTAGTGGCGGCAGGCAGCATAATCATGCCTTTATCTCGCCAATACAATGCTCCTATAGTGCCAGTAGATAGCGAACATTCGGCGATTTTACAATGTTTAAAAGGGGAGGCTGCCCCCTCAAAAATCTACCTAACAGCCTCTGGCGGCCCTTTTAGAGGTAAAACCAAGGCCGAGATGAAAAACATCACGGTGGATGAGGCTTTAAAACACCCTAACTGGTCTATGGGCAAAAAAATATATATAGACTCTGAAACTATGATGAACAAAGGCCTTGAGGTTATTGA
>Ga0123355_10007308_pt1 | contig 16531 bp, 7 predicted proteins | sample TergutEmb28metaG_3_FD_89872 | JGI IMG/M metagenome (GOLD analysis project Ga0123355, IMG submission 89872) | Embiratermes neotenicus P1 segment gut microbial communities from Petit-Saut dam, French Guiana - Emb289 P1 | ecosystem: Host-associated > Arthropoda: Insects > Digestive system > Gut ...
AATTGCTAACATCACATCCTGTCTGTGGTAGATAAACGAAGTCTGAATGTGGAAGGTTTGTAGGAGAGACTGACGGAAATCACGAAAGCGCCCGAAAACTCGTTATGCCTGCCTGAATGAAAGCCCGAAACTCATTGTCGTTGTCTTTTTTCCAGATTTGTGTAAACTGACTACAGGAGTGAGAAGCTTGTGTGAACTTTTAAACTGTCTTCAGATATTTAGTAACTTTTACAGTTGTCAGCATTTTGGTTAACGCATTGTAACCTGTTGAAATTGCAATTCGCATGCACCGTACTGTGTGTGTATGTTTGCATATGAGTTAGTTAGAACGAGAGCCTATGGTGTTTTGATGTTTTGCTGACCTTGCATCTCAGTATAATTCTAGTAATTAACCAACTTGATGCACAAAATCTTGTTTTATAATAAATTTATTAAATTCATGTTTCGGGCACCTCCTGATGATGAGCATATAGTGCTCGAAACATGTAGAGACATTTAATAAACTTATTATAAAACAAGATTTTTTGTATCAAGTTGGTTAATTACTAGGATTCGCCTATGGTGTGTTCTGGTCCGAAAAAGGTAACTGTATATTTGGTCTTAGTAATTAACCAAAATGATGCACAAAATCTTGTTTTACAATAAGTTTATTTCATGCCTCTACATGTTTCGAGCACATATGCTCATCATCAGGAGGTCAAAATTGTATTATACAGCATCTGGCATCATCAAACCTTTAGGTGGCCGCCCGGTGCACAGGTTGAGAGAGGAAAACACTCCTCTTTCGAACTGTGCACGAGACGGTCACCTACAGGTGTGATGATACCACAGGCTGTATAGTACAATTTTGATCTCCTGATGATAAGCGCATGTGCTGGAAACATGTAGAGGCATGAAATAAACTTACTGTAAAACAAAATGTTGTGCATCAAGTTGGTTAATTACTGAGATAAATATACTGAGACGTAGGTCAGCAAAACGTAAAAAAATGTATATTTGATGTTTGAAGTTGCCTAAGTGGTACCACTGTACTATAGTTCTTTTTAAAAAAATGCTATATAGAATAATGAATTTTCAGTGTATGTGACCGAGTGTGCTTTTAATGCATTCATTTACACATTTTATTAGATTCATGAGAGGGAAGACTGAGGATTACTGGTCGATTTATTGTGAATTTCTGGACACTGAATGTCGTGACGTGAAATTATTCGTTTTTAAGCGCGTTCGCAAAGTTATGAATAGCGACTATTTGCTTTTTTATGTCTGCCCGTCTGTCCGTCCTTATGGAACAACTCGGCTCCGACTGAACGGATTCTCAAGACTGAAGAATAAAAACCAACTAGATGCCACTTATTATTTTATTGTACTTATTATAGGCTCAGCGTGTTTCGGGCAATACTATGCACATCATCAGGAGCTCCCGACTAAAGCACGACTCGATTCGTGCTTTGGCCTGCAGCCCGGACAGCAAACCAAGAACGAAACGACCAATGTGGTAATCAACATTATAGTCGGGAGCTCCTGATGATGGGCATAGCAGTGCCCGAAACACGTTGAGCCTATAAGAAGTACAACAAAATAATAAGTGGCATCTAGTTGGTTTTTATTTTTCAGGTATCACAATGATGCACGGTCCAATAAACATCGGATTCTCAAGACATTTGATATTCAAAGATTTTTCTAAAATTGGTCGAATATGTTCAAGTTTTATTAAAATCTGACAAGAATAACGAGTACTCGCTGAATTCGTCTTAGAATCAGAAATGTTTCAGACAAAAGTTGTGGAGATAATCAAACACACGTCTTATGTTCAATATTTTATTTTATTTTTAGAAAATGGTGGCGTTTTGTGAGATAATGTGGAAAAATATGGTACAGCCGGACGGGCCACAGATGACAGTATAATACGGCGCATTCGCGTTGCATGCTGGATAACTAAGGCTATAAACACACACCCAAAATCTGAAATGCTTCTTGCTCCTCCTCCACTGCAACTGGTTGCACGAACATGCCTCGATGTTGCGTTATGTGTATATTGCCTGTCTTGTTGACGTTACTTCAGAATATTAACTTAGAGGAGAAGGAATATGATTGAGAATACCCAGGGGAGGAATCGAGCTTGCGATCTTAGGGGTTGTGCAACCTGTTGCAATTGCTGGGAAGTGTTTAGGTTAGTCACTAGATCGGGGTGATAAGTGGCTCACTGTAACGTCGTTTCGAATAATAATCCTACTAAGACGTTAGGTTTGGGGGCACGCATTGGCAGAGTTGCTTGAGGCACTGCGCTACAAGCCGGAAGGTCGCGAGTTCGATTCCCGATGGAGTCACTGACATTTTTCATTGACATATTCCTTCTGACCGCGTTATGACCCTGGGGTCGGCTCAGCCTCTAACAGATATGAGTACCAAGAATATTTCCTTGGAGCTAAAGGCGGCCGGTGCTTAGGGCTGACAACCTTACCACTTTTATATACATATTATCTTGAAATCTGGGAGCCTTAACCTCCTGAAAGCCTTAGGGCCTGTCCAGGCCTGTAATGGGATTGCTTTATAAAACATAATTTAGACTCTAACGTAAGAACATTAAATACCAGGACTTTGTACTACACCCAGGAAAGTACAAGATTCCGAACTGAATTTCTGTGTTCATAATTTACTGAGATTCCTCGATTTGTCATTGCCATTCCAAGTACTGACCTAGCTGTAAGTTTTAATTATTTATTAGGTTCTCTAAATTATGATTTTTCTCGCGTATTCTGGTGGGTAGTTGCGAACAGATAAGTTATTGCACATTTTCTGCGATATTTTTACAGAACGACTTTATCGTTGCATTCTAACAGAGGCAATTCTTTATCTTTATTATTTTCATTACGCATCAAGAGCCGGTGTGGTCCTTTCACTTCCAGTCTCTGCCTATGTGTTTTGAAGCTCATCTTCTATAACTTGTTAGCCCAGCTGATGGTACAGAGTCCCTGTTTCGATCTTGGTCGAGGCACCGACTGTCATGATTGGGGGGGGGGGGAATTCGTCGTTTTATTCAGCCCGTAGACGACGAAAATATTCTAAAAGTATACTGTGTTGAAACCGCATATGCTGAAACAGTCCATAAATGCTTCCTATCCATCTTTCCAGTCTTCATGGAAGCCATTCCGCTGGGTTATTATTAAACTTGCTTCGCCGTGATACCTAATAAAATAATAGCTTTTATATGCTCATTTTTAAGAGCGACGTAGGTTTTGTACTTGTTACATTACATATTTTATAAGGCATTTTAACACAACAAAGCAGTGAATGTAAGAGGGGGCACCTTAGATGTCTTTTGACTCTTCCCGTTTATGTTCATGCGTTGACTTGCCTGAAGATGGCCGAAGTACAGGCCGAAACATGTAGCACACATGTGAGGGCAATTTAAATTGATTGAATAAACTTGTATTGCGTTAGACTGAACAAATGTGGGTTGTCCATCTTGTCAATTTACGGTGAAGGGGACAATTACTGAAATGAGACGCCCAATAGTGGGGCAGTTTTGTGTCAATGGACCTGATTATTTCAGAGCTACCAACATGAGCATCTCAAATCTTACGACCACTCGATATCACCCGCAGCAAGTTTTGAAATTCTATGTAGCAGTATCTTCGGGAATTTACTGCTTGCTCACGTAATCAGCTAATTTCCCTTGTTTTGTACAATCAGAGCGTTACGTCTCTCTTTGTAGTATTTGTGTTTGTCCAGTAAGTTGGGATGATTCGAAAGCACAGATCAGACTCGAGCAAAGAAAGAAAGTCCTTTGAATCCAGTAGTGCACTCTGCATAGCAGCGGTGTCCACAACGCGGCCCGCACAGGACTTTTACCCGGCTCGCACAACTTGTCTGCAAAGATAATACCAAATTAGTCTACTTGCACACGAGGCTGACCACGAAGGACGTTTTGAGAGGATTTCTAAAGAAAGGAGACTCTTAACTAACTGAATCTAACCTGTTGTCATCGGATGAACATGAACAAGAAGTTATGAAATGGGGGGGAGGGGGAGGTGCGTTTACTTCATTAAAGCACGGCTCGTGTTTAATTTGCCTCCTAAAGTACAGAACCGGAAGCCCACCTAGCACTCCGTACGTGTTAAGTACTTCTCATGCGCAGAACTGTACCAGACGGATCAAGTTTGTGTGGTACCAAAGGCAAATTAAGGATTGTTAGGGCTTAAATGTCGAGCACTGAGATGCACCACCCTGCTGTGCAATACTTAAATCAATTTCCACTGGTGTGTTTTGAAAGCTGTGGGACTTAAAGTTCGTACTGCAGTGGATTTAAAGGCTACTGCCTTCCGGTATGTGATGCCGTGTAATTCGTGGTAAATATGCATACGATTCGGAGAATCTTATACTTCCAGATCCTGAGGGCAGAAGCTGCAGAAGGTAGAATCTTATTTTGAAGTTCATTGAAAAACTTTCATTATGTCTGTCCGAATGGAATAAATCATTTCCCACTCGACGGATTTTCATGAAATTTGACATTTGACGATTTTTTAAAATATCTGTCGAGAAAATTCAACTACCTTTAAAATCTGACAAGAGTAACGGATACTTTGCATGAAGACCTATATACAGTACATTTATGATAGTATCTCACTTAACTCTTCTTAGAATAAGAAATATTTTAGACAAAACTTGTAGTTAGAATAAAAACACGCATTTTATACTCAGTAACTTTTTTTTTTCATAAAATCTTGCCGTTTGTGAGATAGTGTGAAAAACTATGGTAGATCCAGAGCGGACACAGATTACAATATAATACGGCGCATCGCATTGCATGCTGTATAACTCAGGCTACAGACAGAGAGTCAGAATATGTAATACTTTCTGCTTTTTCACGGCAACAATGGTTACGCGAACGGGTCTAAATATTAGTTTATACACGCATTGCCTGTCTGGTTCTACCACACGAGCGATAGAAATGGACATTGGAATCCCACTCGGACGTGCTTATATGGCTGGGATTGTCTGTCATATTGTGTATGTATTTAACCCTGCTATAGGCCGCTTCTTCATTTAACATGCTGTATCAGACGTGCTTAACGAATAAAACGAAGTAGAAACCCTTAGTCGAAAACGCAAAAGGAAACCAGGAATAAATAAGAAACAAGGAATTTTACACACTGCTGGTAAGGTTGCTTTTTGTTAACAAATAATTAATACACACTTTTTTGTAAGCTGATCACTTTTTTAACTCCGACGCGTTTCGGCTTTCGTCTACGCCATCGTCAGGTAGTTCTCGACTGTTTTTGCGACATTTCAAAATGATATAAGCAGATACTGTTTCTAATATCAGTTTTTTTTTTCACAGATTCACGCGTCTTATTTCCAGTTAAGGTGTTTACACCGGTGTGTGTTAAAATATTTGAATGATTTAAATGAACAAAATGTTAATCAAATCTTCACACTTATACAACATGTTGCATGTTCTTAAACATAAAACTTTTTATTGTTATCGAAGCACTTCGGCTGTGGTGATGTTGATTGTGAGTGATTATAGGAAGTTGCTAAAATATGCCAACACGCCACATTCCACATTCGCCATACATTCTTCAGTCTTCAAAACATTCTAAGCGGTTTAACTCTTAAAATTCGTAACAACGTCACCTTAGTCGAAGTCTATCGTTAATAATAAAAAGTGACATGTTTAAGAATATTCAAGAATACGTGTTTAAGTGTGAAGACGGTTAATATTTTAATCGTCTTTATAATATAAATATTTTAATATACAGCGGTGAAGAAAGCTAAACTGGAATTAAAATGTTGAATTCTGTTAAAATCTGTTATCTTAGAATCGGTAAGTAATTATGTCATTTGATGTGATGCAAAGAAAACAGTCAAGAATTCCCTGAAGATGGCGTAGACAACGCCGAAACACGTCGGAGTTAAATAGTGATCAGCTTACATAAAAGTGTTCATTAATTGTTGGTGAACGAAGAGTGATGTGAAACATGAATCGCGTTGAGTACAAGGTCAAAATGCTGGTAACGTGCTTGCGACCCGGGTCGTCGGAGCCTTTGTCTCTTCAGCAAAGACGGTTCTCATCATTTCAGTTGCTACCGACGCAGTGTGCAAGCTACTGAACATTGTGATACTGTGATTAGAGTGGTGAATGTTGTACTGAACTGCGCTGGCAGTTGCTGAGATCGTATGTTCTATGACGTCGGTGATGGTTGAATGGAAAATCGATGTATGATAATGTAATGCCGTCCCCGAATGAACGCTACGCATAATTACCGGTGGGCCCAAATCCGGTAAGACGCAACCTGAGACCCACGTAACTGGATAGCGTAGCTTAGGATGTTAATTAAAAGGCAAGCGATAGAGAAGCAGCTATTTCTACGCCTCCCAAACAATTTCCTTTTAAGATACACAGTTTTATCACACTGAAGGCATGTGTTTGGAGGCTCTCAGATTAAGTTCCTATCGTCAGCTGTCCCATTGCTGCAAATCCCCCTCTCAAAATGGTCAGAACCCTGTCGCCAAACTCACAGTAGTTTAGCGCGATGTTGGGGTCTTGCCCTTGGTAGTGAAGAAGGCGAAAACCATTGCGGAGTTTCGTAATATTTGTAAATCGGGTGACACCGTCCTCTGGCAGGTCCTCCAAACGTAAAAATGTATCCCACCATATGCTAGTCCTCTGCTAGCGATGTAAATTTGTTGGACGAGAGCAGTTTCCATTTTATGGTATCATTACTGAGCCTAATAATTTATATTTTAGCCTTCCATTTTATGGTAACATCACTGGGCCTAATAATTTATATTTTAGCCTTCCATTTTGTGGGAACATTACTGGGCCTAATAATTTATATTTTAGCCTTCCATTTTGTGGGAACATTACTGGGCCTAACAATTTATATTTTAGCCTTCCATTTTGTGGTAACATTACTGGGCCTAATAACTTGTTTTAGCCTTCCATTTTATGGTAATATTACTGGGCCTAATAAATTACATTTTAACCTTCCATTGTGTGGTAACATAATGTTTATAAAAGGTGACCGTCTACACACCCAACCACTCTTGTTATTGCATACCAATGCAGTGTTAGTCACATGTTTTAGGACACGTTTCAATCTATAACGTCTTACTCATATTTGGGTTTTAAAATCATGGAGCATAAAATCAACTTGTACGCACAATTTTTGTGTATACTAGTCCTTACATTGATATGTCGTTTGTGTGTATGTGATTTTATTTGAATTATTGTCTCGTTTTATACAGAAAATGCACACCATTCGTATCTATTTTTAATAACATTTTTATTGTTGTGCCTACTGTAAGCCTTATTACAGCAATAGCTTTTTGCCTTTTCTTGTGCCTTGTAATTCTTACCTTAGCGTTGTCGGTTTTATGTCTCTTCGGCCCCTTCAAGCGGTGGAGTGTAGAAAATTAGAAACCAGTATCCTACGTTCCTTTTGTTTCATTTTGTTTTCGTAGAGTTTGTGTAAAGGTAAGATAGTGGTGCAGCCCTACTTAGTCTGAAACTCGGCACTAAATGGGGGCGGGTGGTCAGCGCCACGCCCCGGCCACCATGCCCCCGCGAAAGAGCGCAGATTTCCTTTTGTACTGGGGACTGAATGGGCCGCAGTCGCGGTCTGGGCGAGTGTGGTGAACAGACAATCTCTCTCCCCCCCTGTTCGAAGTTAGATCACCGAGCAGTCTAACATGTAGCGATTCGCTATCGTGGTCCCCGAAGTTTGCGCAACTCATCGCACTGTCGCTCCCTGTAACTTCTGTGCACCTATATACTTAGACCTGCGGTCCAGTGTGCTGTGTCCAGTGAAGGGCTTGTTAGCACGCGTGACTTTTTGATGCGCCGCCTTATTTTCTTATTACAACGAAGATTGCTGCATGTTGTGTTACAAACAGTTGATAAATATTCGTTTGTCTATTGTGAAGTGTAGGCGCGACATATAAGTACCGTTGTTTGTACCACTTCTAAACTGCTATGACTACTTACAACATTGTTAACAATTGATGTGGAATGTTGTTTTTTATAAATTAGAGTAATACAATATAATGTGGCAACAGTCTTGAGTAGACCTGTAGCCTGAAATACTTTCAGCTGTGGTTCGCCGCCCCTCTCCTTGCCCAAAAATTCTAGGAGCAGGTTACGTGTTTTTCTAACAAATTTCTATTGTTTATGGCATTCAATCTCGAAACGGCGCGTAATTTCTGGCCTTGTAAGATAATCCTCATTTGGTAGACGAACTGGGATGTTTCCCGTAGGTCTATCGTTATTTTCATTTTGTGTACTGTGTCCAAAAGAGATTTTAATCAGAACGTTAAAAATAAGCTGTGATTTTGTACAGGTTTAATTTTAGTGCTGAGATGTAGATTTTGTTTCGTAACTAACAAATTAACAAACCAACGCCGTGGATTAGAGTCCGTCTTGGAAACCTGATACTTTCTCAGCTAATCAAGGAATTCTTCCCATTTTGTGGAACCCGAAGGTTCCTTACCGCCTTGACAAGAGCCCGACACTTATCCCTTTTCTAAACCGAGTTTTGTTTTCTATTCTTAAATACAGAATTCTTCCAAAGCATTCAAATATGTGCTTTTCTGTTCAGCCTTTTATCTTCCCATGTGAGTTGTTAGTACTAAGAATAATTTTTACATCTTGCCTTTTTATATTTTTTAACATCTTAGAGGTGTTCATTATGTCTTGTGCGAAAGGTTTAGTCTGTTTATCGTGACGACAGGGGAGGGCAGGCAGTGCGCTGAAGCTGACATACAGAGCGAACACAGTTGTAACCCCTTTAAAATGCATTTTACAAAAACTTAACGCCATTCAGAAGTGAAAATTACCTAGCTGGGAGGAGTATATCGAAAAATATATGTATATATTTCGGTACACGAATGAATTTCGATTTTACTCCGTCTGCTGTTGTACATACTTCAAAACTAGGATCTTTTTCTTGCTAGACACGTCATTGTATTTCATAATACAGCTCCACAACAAGGTTGAGTTCGCACATGGAGGACAGATTTCAAACTTGCTCTAAAATCCTTTATACAGTGGACACATAATTTTGGAATGTAGATCGCGCACGTTAACGGTTTCTCTCTCTCTGTGTTTGCGTGTATAGGGGAGTGATGCGCCATTTTCATAAAGTATCAGCAATTGCACTCTAGTTCACGGTTGGAGTCACGCCAGTTCTGTCGCATGCTACATATTTGTAAGTTCTCCTTCTAAGGGCGTATGTTTTAATTTCTGCATGCTCCTCAGGTTTTAAATACATTTTTGAAACGGTTCTTGCCGTTTGCCTTCACTCCTTGCTGCCCCTGTATGGATCTAAATTTGTTCTTTTATGTTCTAAAAGTACGCATTGATGTTCTTTTTGCGACCAGAATTTAATACTAATGCTCTATCACGTGTTTTCTGATACTTCTTTTTTCATTGAGAGTATGAGTGAATAATACCCATTTTCTGTTTCTTTAGGTTTTTGAGTTTTGTGTTCCATATTATCCTCGTCGTTCATTTTGGGACTTATATTACTAATATGGTACTGACTGGCTTTTAGAATATCGGTGAGTATTCAGTTTATTTTTGTTTTTCTATTAATATTAATGTAAAAATCTTCTAACAACAACAAAATTATGTTCACGGAGACTTCATATTTTATGATTTTAGTTGTCCAATATAAGTAAGCGATGAAGATGTACCTTTGAGGCCGAATCATGTTACAAAACAAAAGGTGATACTGCATTGGTATCATATTAAAAAAGACGGTTATCTGTCATTGATGCTTAAGACATGTCTATTTATGGGCATGGAATTATTTCAGCAGGGGCCAAGGCTGCTCCTGTTTGGTCTTTAGGACACTATATGTTTTACACTAAGTCACACCGGTACGAATTTGCAGGACATTAATTCCAACATTGCATAAAAGCAAATATATATTCAAATGTGTTACTGGAATGAGAGGGAATGAGTGATGTCCTGTTGTGCAAGTTTCATCTGTGGATGACACTAACAAGCTGTAAGTTTATGTAGAATCATAAAAAAGGGATGGGTACTCTGATTTGCATGACCTATGATCATGTAGTCAGAATTCCACTGTCAAACGATTTGCATTAATTTGTATTGCATTCCATCACCAATCTTTATAACTCTCGCTTCTCCTTCCTAACTCTTGTTGGTGATTTCACTGTGAACTCGGGTTGTAGATTTGGAAATATGAAGAATTTAAAAAAAAACACAATTTTCTAGAAGTTTTGACATCCGGATGGAATATATAAGCAACAGATAGTGCGGGCACTACTGATTGTGAATTATTTGTCAGTATCTCAGCCTATGTAGACGCATTATAAATTGGAATATGTTTGCAAGAAGGCTTTCTTAGCGTCACCTACGTAAAAACCTTGCATTAGGCTGAGTATATCTGCGAGAAATCTCAGTCAATTTCGCCAGTGTTCCAGCTCACTTACAAACTTTGTACCTTTCGATTACGAATCCTGAGCTTTAACCCTACACCACACTGCTCTATTCGTACTAGCCTGCTGGTCTCTAAAATTGTGCTGGCGACTGGTCTAGCATGCCGTATGCTGGTCTCTATGTGTCTACTTGGTAGAAATATGAATGTCCACGATAAACCAGAAAACCCCAGGCTGCCATGAGATAATAGTGGAATTTAAGTTGGTCACTTAAACCCTTATATTGCGGTTTGGACTCGCGCTTTTCGGTGCCTTTTGGGGTCTTGATGTGTATGTCTGTGTTATTGTTGTGCTGTGCTGGCAAAGAACTCGCGGTGTGTTGTTACCTTACCACGGGAGCATTATCGATGATGCAGTAGATTAAATTGTGTAAACATCTCTCCACCACTGTTTTATTTACTGAATGGCTGTGCGTTCTTTATATGAATCATTGTTTGTATAACCACAAGTTCCTGCAGAACGCAGATTCCTTAGTTATATATCGGTCTGCGTTGGTCTACCATACAAAGTACTACGCCAACATTACAACCTCTCCTTTCTCTCCAATAATTCTCTTAGTTTCCCATTTAATTCCTCTATAGCCTCCAATAAGCATTTTACCAACTCTATTTTTCTAGTTGAAATTAATTTTAATAGCTACTTTCCGATACTTTTTATCTCCGTTACGCTCGTACAGTTTTATGTCTTCTCATAGGCTACGTTCTTGTTCCCAGTTACACATTTCTCACTATACACAAGCTACTCTTTTAAACTTTTCCTTTCTGAACGTTTTGATAACACATTTTTGGCCCTCTTCTCCCCCAAAATCAGCGGTCGTCTTCCTCTCTCGAATCCTCTCTAGATACTTCTTAGCTTCCAAATTCCTGCTTTGAGGCAAATTGTTTCACTTCTCTCCTTTCTTGTTCAGCAATCAATGTACCTAATTCTCTTTACCCCACATGTGTAAGTTCGCATTAATATAACAAGGGATTTCTTCCTGTGTCGGCACGTCTTTATTTATGTCATAAAACCAATTTGTGTTGTTTTGTGACTCTGCGAATCATATATTAATTTCAGTTTCTCAGTTTAGTTGCACAACTTTCCTTCTTTGAATTATCTATCTTCTACTCGTGAATGATTTATTATTCAGTTTTGATCATCCGTCTATCAGACCACACCCAGTGCTTCGCTATCCTTAGCCTTCTGCTATTGCTTCCTAATTCTAATCCGACAAGCTTTTTTTTTTTTGCAAATCTGACGTTCATAGTATTTTGTTACGAAACCTAATATGGATTTTGTGAACTTCTTTCGAAGGCCCCCTTCCTTAATACCGAACATAATTCTAGATTCGTTTATCGTATCGTAGGCCTATGCATTTTAGAAAACCTGAACTTTCCTATCAGAGGTTATCGCTAAGAATTTGTCAGTAGCCATTATAGTCTGGTTGCCATTTAACTAATAATCCGCTTTTTGTTTATTACAGCCTCCTCTACTTTATAATATCAGTCCTAAATAATTAATATAATTTGACACTTCTGTTTTTTTTTTGATCATCCATATTCCATCTGTTATTTGTCTTTAATTTTCCTGCATCATAAAATACTAGTATTGCGGGTCTATTAACATTACATTTCAAACACCAAAGCCTCCAATATTTTGCAACTTGGTTTGTCGCTTTCTGCAAAACGCTGATTTTACAACAGCAAATAAAACGTTTAGCTAATAGACTAAAAAAGACATAAGATTGGCTAGTTTGTAATCTGCTATTCACATAAAATCAGATTTGTATTTTGACTAGTAAATGTCTCGAACGATTAGACTTTAGCTACATGATCTGAGTTTCCTAGAGCGGCGTAAAGTAAGCCACAGAAGAAAGCTTTGAATTTAATTAATGTTGCAACAATGAATTCAAATATTTCCTCTGAAAACACTGTGCACAAACATAGGATAGTACCTTTAAATTGAAAAGGTTAAAATAATTTATATTTTAATATTTAAATCGATATGTTAATGAGTATTAGAATTAATTAATTAATAATTGAATGAAACGGAAATGCAGATATTTTCTAGTATGAATCAGTATTACTGTTTGGATTGCTAACTTCAACAAGAATATACTGGTATTCCTTGACTTACGACACAATCGCTTTCCCAGCATTAAAGTCCTTGTGCTCGCCGCGTAGGTATATCTCCACTCATTGGAAATCTCTGCGCAAGATTAAGGCTGCACACTTCGGAACTTTTATTGCAGCGGATAGGGCCCAGGTACCCATTGACTTCCCAAGAGCAGTCGCGTAATTCTAAGCGGCCGGAAATCGATGTTATTGTCCCTCATTTGGCTTTACTGCCTCTGATTGCTATCTAACAAAGTGTACATTGAATATAGAAATTTTAATTCAATATCGTTTATTTCAGCCCTTTACGAATCAAGATCTATTATGCTGTTGTAGATAAGTCTCAATATTTCTTAACCTAAACTGGATAGATTGTCTTAACGGACAGCACATATGCTGAAATACTTGTATAGCAAGAAGCAGAAACGTGCATTTTTGCATGATCATAGTAATATGATATCGTTCCGGTCAAAATTGAACAATCAGTGGTTAGGATACTGGAATAGAGAAAATAAGGGACGTAAATAACAAACATGTTATGTCAGTCAGCATCACCGCAATAGAGGAGCACAAGGCAATGAAGTCTACGCAAGCTGTTCCTGAAAAATGGGATGTTGTTGCTGTCCACACTGACTTCCATCTGCAATAAGTTTTCCGTTATTTTGTTCGTATCACGTCAGAATTGAGGACTTAAAATGTTATTTGCTTGACGTAACCAAGTGTCATGTATTGTAAGATTAAAAAGGAACCCGTTACAAATTCCACAGTGGAAGCGAGGAGATGTTACAGAGGGTCTTTTATGTTCGAGATGAAACTAGCGCCAGGACGGTAAAGGACAGTATGTTTTAGGGGCGCCTTCTGGCGCGGGATTTACAGGGATTACACCTCCCGAACATTGGGATTGAGGTTTTGAAACAAACTCGGGCCAAGGATGTAGAGTTTTTTGTGCATTTGTTTGAAAGTATGTAGGCAGAAGGCTTGCGACGGGCTGATTCACCGTCCAAGAAATTCTACCGAATAATGTGAGGTTTGAAATATGGAGGATTAAAACAATGAAGAATTGGACAAACTGATAAAGCACGAAAATATAGTCAAGTACATTAAAGCCCAGAGACTAAGCTGGTTCGGCCATATACGAAGAATGCTCGAAACCAGGGCAGCTAAGAAGATACTTAAATGGAATCCCTTAACCACGAGACCAAGAGGAAGGCCCAAGTGTAGATGGGAGGACAATATCACATCATACAGGACCTTGGTCAAATGAAGATAAAAAATTGGATAACCTGTGCCCAGGATAGAGCAAAGTGGAAGGCGATCGTTGAGAAGGCCAAAACTTCCTATTAAAGGAGGTTCAGCGCCCGAAGAAGAAGAAAATTGTGAGGTTTGTGTTTCTTGCAGCGGTGTTGCTAAAAGTTAAGGTCTTCTGGGATGTTACTCTTTGTCATTGGGCCGATAGTTCCCGAAGTTTCGGAAGCTGTATTGCCTTTATTTTAAGAATAAGGTTGTCTAAGAAGACTGGACTGTTTTTCCCTGAAGATGAACGCAATACGTACCTTCGAAATGTTGGGAACCACTCGCCCAGCGGTACAGCTTTACATGCTGGAAGACTCGGCTCTTCATCTAAAAACAATATTTACAACACGGAAGATCATAGTCCTTGCAGATTGTCAGTGAATGTCACATTTCCTGCTGGCTGTGAAGATTTCCCTGTAGGAACAGAACAATCCGAATATTGAATGTGTCACCGGACGAGATCGACTCGAACAAGAGAGTACTATTGACGGCTACGCGTGAGTCGTGCGTCGTTAAACTTCGTTGTATCACTCAACATAGAGCTTAATTTGAATCTCTTTTGAGGACGGTAATGAACCATCGGTTTCCGTAAGAAGCGGTAAATTTCTAGTGTGACTGAAGTCGTGGGTTTAGGGAGAATTTAAATGTGCTGTACGAAGTCTGTTGTTACAAATTATTTGCCTTTGCAACACTAACTTATCTTTGCTAACAAAGGCTTTCGCTTCAGATTGAACAATCAAAGGTCTTCGAAAGTAGTGCGGAATTGTCGAGCTGTGTGTCGTAGGAATGACATTCAATTGACTACGATTTGTACTTTCGGGTTGGTTTTTAGAAGCGTTTGCTTAGTCGCGAAAAGCGCTTGTTAGCTTCGTCACGTCCGTCTTTCTGTTTCTCTCTCTGTGTCAGTGTCTGTGTCTCTGTCTGTTCGCATTTTCTTTTATCAGCGCGGCTCCTACTGGACAGATTTCCATGAAAACTGGTGTGGGTGACTTCTACGAAAATCTGTCCAAAAACTCCAAATTTAGTTAAAATCGGACAAAATGTCGAGTATTTTACATGAAGACCTATGCATGTTTGTTTTTTCCGGCGACGTAACTTGACCATGAAAGCATTGTTGTGAAACACTTTATTTTTATATTGTTGACAGTAAAACGTAGCTGAACAATACGCACATAACCCATTGTTGTGTTTATGTTGCCGTAATGGCTAGGCAAGCCTACCACAGTGTCACGTTATACTACAATACCTCTCTGTTTGGTTTCTTTAGCGTTACTTCATCAACTTAATATGTCATGGTCTGGCAATGGGTCACACTCGTTACTTTGAGCTGGTTCATGGGTCGCACATGTTAAAATAACAGTAAGTGGTACAAACCGTCAAAATTATTGTGCAACTTGTGTAGTAAGGACATAATTTAGAAATGTGGCCGCTGACCGCGGTTCGGAGGCACATATCTTACGTTACACAGATTTGGGTAACACAGTGACTGTGAATATGGAGTGTTGATGTGTGTTTGGGGTGGGGTGAAAGGGTGAAGATGAATGCCTAACGGTTAAAGGTGAGGACAACAGAGATTGGATAGCTGGTTTTCTGAAAGGGGTTTGAAGCCAATACCTCTAGAACAGTTATCAAGGCGAGAACCGCCTTTCTTTTGCGGTAGGACAGACTGTGTTGATGTAGCTATCAAGCAGGGCGAGGTCCGTATATTTACTGAGAAATATCGGGGATTTGGTTGCTCGAGAATATATCCTTAACTGAACTGTGTTTTGAGAACAGAAACATTATTGTTTGACAGGCGATCAAAGTATTGTAATGATCCGTGTTATATTTTGCTTTGTACTTCACAATCATCGGAACCCGAAGGTTTAGAATTGCTGGTGCTGTTTGTCAGAAGAGGCAAGTACCACTCACCTGGGACATTTCCATTCCCACACTTAAATATGCAAGTTCTTCATTTCATATTTCCTGTCACTTCTTCTTTCTTCCGAACAATACTCCACATCAACACTTTGTTTTAAAAAGTCTTTCTTCCTATTTTCTTTCCTTTCCGTTTATTATCTTATTCTTTTTATCATATGTGCTTATTGTCACACCTTATGACGTTGATAAAGGAATGACGGCGATGAATAGGATGCGAGAGTGGTAATGATGCAAAAGTGAAGAAGGATAAAAGAAAGGTGTGTTGTGATTACCTTCTTTCTCCAAGTTTATCTTCTGTTTCCCTTACAAATTCTTTCGCGGTTTCATTCCTCACATGAATTCTTAAAATTTTCTTTAAATCCTCGTCATCTTTACCATGTTTAAACCTTCCGAGTTGCGAAGTGTGCAGCACATTTTGTGTTGGTTAAGTTTGTTCTGGCAGTGCTTTTCTAAATATTTATTTTAATAGGTTGCAGTTCAATTTGAAGGCTCGGCTCTCAATTAAAATGGGGCCTTTAGTTATATACAGGTTATCCCAGGAGGAATGTGCCAGGCTTTGGGAGGGTGTTCCTTATGCTAAAGTATACCGATATAACCCAAAACACCTATGTCCAAAGTTGAACGTTTACGGAGACAATGGCCAGTGAAGTTTGAAACTTTGACAGCTGTTACACACTTATTGATTACCAAATACATATTAAAACTGGCAGGAATATGTGGTTTCTGTAATGTTAATATCTGTACTTAACATCAAACTA
>Ga0123355_10007309_pt1 | contig 16531 bp, 8 predicted proteins | sample TergutEmb28metaG_3_FD_89872 | JGI IMG/M metagenome (GOLD analysis project Ga0123355, IMG submission 89872) | Embiratermes neotenicus P1 segment gut microbial communities from Petit-Saut dam, French Guiana - Emb289 P1 | ecosystem: Host-associated > Arthropoda: Insects > Digestive system > Gut ...
CTGAAAATGCCTTAAACCACTTGAACACTTGTGATCTCGACAAAGCATGCTCCCCATAGGCCTGTTTCAGTTTATTGAAAGTTTCAATGCCGGTTTCCCCAAGTTTGACACAAAACTTGATTGAACATCATTGCTCGAAATTGTGCTCTCCCATTTCCGTGACACACACACAAAAACTGCTTCACAAGAAACCGCACTAAAATTAGTGTGTTGATGCTAGCGAGTTGAAACTCATACTAGAAGTCGATGAGACTCTTATCTAACCTTCATGTGAAGGGCAAGCCCGTAATGTTGCCATATCGTGCGATATGGGGGCAGTCTCATTACTTTATTTACAGACCTCGTATACCATGTTTAAAATATTCAGTACCTGTATTCATTGAATAAATATATAAAATACAACGTTTAGAGGTTAGCGGTGCGGTACGACCACTGTAGGGGTCTTTAGGCGTCGAAGGGTACTCTGGGAGTCCTCACTTGTGAAATTAAACTGGAATGATAAATGGCAAATGGAATTCCCTCAGGGTACCTGAGCATGAAACACTATTGCTGTTGCTACTACTAGTAGTAGTAGTAGTAGTAGTCAGTGTAGGTACTTTTTGATAATCTTGCACCTGCCTTCTCCAGTGATTGCTGGATTCAAGGAATTCTACTGTAATTTTTTGTTTTTGTCACATGACGTACCCAGAGCTAGCCTCCGAAATGGTGTGCATTCTTAATCCAAGACGAGCCAAGACAAGACAGTGTCTACTATATATGTCACATGTATTGCTATTACTGGTGTAGGGTGCATATACTTGTACAATAGATTTTGATGTATTGTGATATTTTTTATTGAGTTTCCTCAGATTGTATATTATTTTACATAGTAAAAGGGTACAGTGGTAACAATGTACTATTCTACAACTGCTTATTTTAATGTCCTTGTATCACTCTCTGACATCCATTGGCACCTAGATTGTATAATGAAACACAATGCTAAAGTTTTCACCAGTTGTAAGACCTTTTTTGTGTAACCACATTCTTTAATATGATAAATGGTCAGATTTATTTTCGCACAAACAGATAACTCTCTCGTTTTACGTTTAAATCAACACTGTTACGTTATTTGTGCCTGCAACACTTGTAGTGCAGACATATCAAAAGATCACTTGACACGATTATATCTACCCATGTATTGGTTCCATACAATGATTTTTTGAAACAGAAAACTTGAAAAAGATTTTGCCTGCTTTGTAACGCAACTCCTCTGCAGCAAATTGATGGTGGGTTTTTTCATCAAAATTGTACGTGATTATGGTTATTCCTTGTACATACATTAATCATTAATATGAAACATGATCTGGCATTTATAACTGCTGCCCTCCCTTGTGTTCAGTTCATTTACAGGTGGCAGTATATGTTGCTCCCCTGCTAACATTTTGGCACATCAGTCTGATACGCTTTGACATGAAGGCTACTGACCATTTCGACGGTATTTGTTGTTCTTTTAATTTATTTATGTAGAAACCCTTAGTTCTTTTTGAGTTACCTGTGGAATGTGTCATAACTACCATAAACGTCATAACTGTCCGATGGCCAAGTGAAGGGAAGAACTGTGGAACGTAAGTAGGTATAATTTGTTGTCATTCCTTGCTTTCCTCTGTATTAGGCCATTTATAACTTTATAATGGATACTCCAAGGGTTTCATAGGATGCATTTTGTTCTGTAAAAGTTGTCTCCGTGCTGAATTAAGCATCACACCATGGAGACATATGGGCGACTGGAGTTTTGCTCCACACATTCTTAACCTTGGCACTAGATAGGAGATGAATAACCAGCAAAATGCCCCAGCTCCTTTACTGCCTGGTAAAGAACTCGCAACACCAACTGGTTATGAGGTTGGGTGGGTCTCAAGAACTAGTCTTGATGTTGTGGAGCAAATTCTCTCTCTCTGCCCCCCTGTGGAAGTCCCACCTACATTCTACTGTAACCAGTATATGGCACTTGCACAAAAGGGCCTAGCCTATCACCACCTCAGTAAGGAATGTGGTACAGAAGTTCTGTAGTTTGTTATCAATAGGACACCATGTCTGTAATGACTTCGTACATCACAAAGCAAACCTCTATAATCTAATATGACATTAAAAGTATATTTAATGTTAACTCTTTACACGCCTCCAAATTGGGTAGGTACTGAGGTGTGATGACAATTTAGACCACTTCAGAATTGAAGTGTTCATGGGTTGTACTGTATGTGGTAGTGTCATTAAATAATCCACGGTGTAGCATAGTCAGTATAATGACTACCCTAAGGCTGGACAACCAAGGAATTGTGGATTAATTTATGACAGGGGCAAGAGGTTTTTCTCCTCTGCACACCATTCCTGGGATCCTGCCAGCATCATATTCAGAGGATACCAGGGATTCTTTCCCTGTGGATAAAGCAACCAGGGGTTTAAGCTTAGCACTCACCTCCACCTAATTCTTAAGGTAAGAATGTGTGGAGCTGCAACTCCACTTACCACATACGTACAGGGACAGCTTTACTCTATGAATCATAATTAGTCTTATGACCACCATATTGTTTTATATTGAGAATTTATCATATATGCATAAAAAATATATACATGTAACTCCTTAGGTGGCTGACTGTAAGAGTTTGAAGTGTCCAGGGCCATTAGTATGTTTAACATAGATCAGAATAATTCCTTGTAGGTCTCAGGTGTGCAAAGAAAGAGTATGTCTGAAAGTCAGCATTGTTATTTCAGTTTTTCCTCTGAAGATATATTTTCTGATACATTACATATATGGGCACATAAACAGTTGTGACAATGTGTGTAGCAATTCTGTAGAAACCCTTAGCCCATTGGAAAATGTAGACTGTAGTTGCAGTAATAGAGTGGTTTGGGGTGTGAAAATGTAGACATACCTGACCTGTGTGTAAGTTGCCTGTGTTTTGTGTCTAAAGGTATTTTAACACCTGAAAACATGGCCTGTAAGGGATGCTTAACCCATCTTACACTTGTCATTTCCATCACTTATTCCTAATTATGCTATTTATTTTTCTTAGTGAAGCAACTGAATGACAAAAGAAATCACTTCTAAGTATGTACCATTTTCATGATCAAAGAAGTTACATGTTTGCTGGGTGGTACACATAATATGCCCTCTGGTTCATTTCTGAAGAGACTGCACTAACATATGAGGGCTGTCCATAAAGTATCCAGCCATTTTGAATATATCGAGAACCGGTAACTGATGTAATTTGGCAGCCAGTCAAAGGAGACCTTATTGCGCATCTGTGAAGTCACTCTCCAGTGGGGCTAGTCATTCTGCAGTGAGATGACATTGACTGAGCTTGTGTACTGTGTGACTGTTGCATTCACCAATCTCATCCTTTTCAGTGGCTATTTTAGCTTTAGAAAAAAAAACCAGAAGTTGCAGGGAGTCAAATCTGGGTGACAAACCTTGGTGATGTGATGCTTTGCCAAAAACGCCTGCATGAGAGTTGTAGAATGGGCAGGAACATTGTCATAATGAAGCTGATTGGCTTGCTTGGTCATTGTGAATGCAGCAGTCACACAGTACACAAGCTCAGTCAATGGTATCTCACTGCCGACTGACAAGCCCCACAGAATAATGACTGTTCACGGATGGACAGTAAGGTCTCCTCTGCCTGGCTGCCAAGTTACATCAAGGCCACACGACCAGTTCTCGAGATATTCAATATGGTTCGATACTTTTTGGACGGATCTCGTACACATTCCCACACAGCCCAGTCTGGTACAGGATATGTTGTCCACAGACAGCATGTGCCACTAGAAGGGTTACCTGGTGCTATTCTGTTATACTGAAAATTAATCATATTCTGTTCATAGCCCCTTCAGCCAGTAAAATGTGGGCACCACTGGCCAAATTGTAGAAATTTTGATTTGTCTGTTGGTAATTACAGAGTCTATTTTTTTTTTTTTTTTTTTCTGGAATTCAAGTTTACCATTCTCTACCTATTCATAACTGCCATGGAAAACCATCGTAAGTGGGTTGTGTGTTCCTTTCAGAAACAGCAGTTTGGTCTACTTTAAGCTGGCATGATTATGTTCTGAATAATCCACCAAGCAAAGCCAGGTTCAAGGCACAGAAAATGAAACTATACAAAGACAGCTGTTCTTATTGGTTATGAGATTTATCATTCCTGTCACCAGTACTAATGATATTTAACTGCTGGTATTGATATGGTCATTACATAACCACTACAGCAATGTTGTACAGTTTCCGTCTTTTCTCAACAGCAGTGTATGCTACATGGCTCTTGTTTGGCAGGTGTACAATGTGTAATTTTATGTTTTGTTGACTGTGCATTCCTGTATAATCTTTTTCAAATGAAGCCAACTAGGTTCACACTACTTCTTAGTATATTTATTTCAACTTCTCTACATTGTTCAGGCAACTATGTGCCCATCATCAGGAGAACTTACTGTATCTATGCGACACTGTTATTTTTCACTCTGGAACAAGTGCATAGTTTTAAAAATTAGGAGGTCTTATGTAGCTTACTGTCTATCGTGGTTTGGATGAGGTGCCAGGCATTTTGCCACGTGGCTGCACATTCTGGGTATATGTTGTATAGTTGCTCTTTGATTTTTTTTTTTTTTAATGCAGGAATTTCAGTTCTTGGTTTATCCTGCTATCTGCTACAGGCTAAATCAAGAACTGAAATTCCTGCATGCAAAAAAACAAAAACACAAAGAGCAACTATACAACATACACCCGGAATGCGCAGCCACGTGATAAAATGCCTGGCACCTAATCCAAACCACGATAGACAATAACTATCCTCTTGTTCCAGAGTGAAAAATACCAGTGTCGCATAAATACAGTTTCTCCTGATGATGGGCACATAGTTGCCTGAAACATGTAGAGAAGTTGAAATAAATATACTAAGAAGTAGTGTGCACCTAGTTGGCTTCATTTGAAAAAAGAGTATAATTTGTAACTTCATTTTGTGATTTTCTGGGTTATGGGTGTGTGTTGTAGTTTGACACTTCAGTATCAGTCAATGTTCTGTGTGTTGTAGTTTGACACTTCAGTATCAGTCAATGTTCTGGAGGAATCTAGAAGACCACAGTTCAAATCTTCATACCATGAAAACTTTAAATTTCTTAGATGTGAGTAATGTTAATGAAATTGCTAAGCTCTTTGTTTTATGGTAAATCTATTTCAGTTGCTTCTGACAACATACATAGAATAGAAATGGCATTAAACATCCCACTCTATAGAACACTTTGTTTTTAAAAGATTTTGAAATGATGTTCCTGCTGGAAGACTTTAAAAGAAAAGGCCTTAACATAATAGCATACAAAATTCATCAGGCAGTTGCGATATTAAAGAAGTAAGCTACATTTGGGATTACAGCACTGTTTTGTTTGCAGTGTCATGGAAGAATGTGTATATCTATCTATGTATAGCCCTTATTATTGAACAACGAAATAACAAATAACTTTGTACAAAGAAATATTTGGGTCACAACAGAAATAGATTATATTACATCAATTATAAATATGTGTGTAACATTTAAGTTTACAGTATATTTTCCCGCACTTCTAACTGGATCTCTGGAAATCGCTGTCATTTCATTACTTCCACATTTCATTCTCTATAACAATTTATTGATAAAAATAATAGAAGTACAAGCTATATGACATCTATACAAATCTTATAAATACAGTGGAAGTATACTTTTGAGTCCGACATCTTGACATAATTTCTGCACTGTGTACCTCCATTCATGTCCCTAGACATGGCAGCTGTCACAGGAGCTTCATCACATAGGAGGCATGTGATCTCTGGGAATTTAGAGTCCATTCTTTGCCTGGAGTTCAACTTACAATGTTTCACTGAAGAGTCTTGAAGTGCCCACATGCAGCTTCCAGTCAGGCCTCACGTCATAATATATTTCTCAACACATGACAAAGCTCATCTTGAAATATTATAAATTTCTCCTTTAATTCTTGCAGAAAATGTCTATACCAACTTTATCTTTCAGTGGTCCCCACAGCCACTAATTACAGATTCCAATCTGGAGATCTAGGGGGTCAGAATTCTCTAAAGAATGGTTTCAGAATTAATCACCCATAATTGTGGGAATATACTGTGTCTTTGGAAAACAAATGCCCTATGATTTTGCATGCACACACAGCACACCAGACTCCAAATTTAAGATCATACACAGGAACCTCAACTGCATGGAGATATTCAGAATACCATTGTGTGTTAATACAGTTGATTACATTCGTATTTAATGTGAACCAATCCTTATCTCAGAAAACACCAGTTTGGATCAAGAAATCCATATGGTATCAGCTTATTGCTTCCTGATCCAGAAGAGAGATTTGTTACACATCTCTTATGTTATATGGGCACAGTTTTAAAGCAGTTTTTTGCCTTGTCAGCTGAGGATTTGGCACCCCACTTTCAAACGAGCCAACCACTGGAAAGATTGTCTGTGGCTTGTTTCAGCTCAAGTGCCCATACCATCAACTTTCTGTTTGTATCCAGCACTGCACCTGTAATTTGAAGTCTATGTGGCACTTTTCATGTGGGAATTTTTTTCGCAAAAACTTCTCAGCAACATTTATACCTTGACATGTGCAACTAAAATAGTGAAGGTGTCCCTGTCCATGCTATGAAGGTGTAGTGGGGGCAGAGGTATAGCTCCACTCACTCTTTACCTCAGTAGAGATTGTGAGTGGTCAACTTCCACTCCACTCCTGGAGGGAAGAACCTCCAGTACCCACTGATTAGGAGGCTGGGTGGGCCCCAGGGCTTTCTGGGCGATTTGGAGTAGGGAAAACTTTTGTCCCTGTCATGTGTCGAACCATGGCTCATCCTGCCTGAAGCCTAGCCTCAGTACCAGTGTTTCCTAAACTTTTTCCTCACAGACCCCTTCTGGCATCAAAAAATAACCATGGATCGTCACATCCTTGTTCGTGTCAGTATGGACTGTGTGGATGATAGGTGAAGGTAAAGGTAAAATTCACCCTAGAACAGGCCATGAAGGCCCAGAGGGGGAGTACACATATAGCTGTACTCTTTATTTCACATCAGCACTAGATGGGGTGGGTGGTCAACGCCATGCCCTGGCCGCTTTACCAGCGGGAAAGAGATCCGCTACCTGTTGTATAGGAGGCTGGGTGGACCCCAGGGCCAGTCTGAATGGGTGTGGAAAATCTTGCCCCCACCCCCCCATCCACCGGGATTCGATCCCCGGATCATCCAGCCAGTAGCGAGTTGCTATACTAGCTATGCTATCCAGTTGCTATACTAGCTATGCTATCCAGGCCCACAGATAATAGATATCCAACATGAAAAAATTATGTCTTGGAAGTGATTTCAGATAGCTACCAGTAGCATAAGTAAAATGCATTGCATGATTTGACCATAATTAAACTGACTGTTGCTCGCTTCATGGGTACAGGGGGGTTTCTTAATTAGATATTCTAATGGTGAGTGCGGTAATGAACCTTCCGGTTTCGTGAAATGCAGGGAATTTCTTGACTAGCTGCAAACCAGTTAGCTTCTCCAGAAGGACTCTGCACCATGGAGTAAGTAAGTAATGGTCATACAAAGTACACATAATGCCAATTAAAGAAGCTCCATGGTCATTTATAACAAAACCTTATTCCATTAATTAAATAAATCAGTAAACTTCAAAGAAGCCATCATAGAAATGCATCCACAGATCCCTTGAGAAATGGTTGCAGACCCTTTGGAAATTCACAGAGTGCACTCTGGGAACCACAGCTGTATACCAACTGCACTATCACTGCTCCCTCTTCCATAACACATACTTTTCAGAAGTATTGCAAATGAACTCACTGCTCAAGACAGAACATTTCACGTTTCCTGAGACCGTCTGAGGTCCACGTGCAATACAACATGTCCATCAATGAACTGCCTGGTCCAGCTCCTCAAGTATTCGCAGCAAACAAGCCCACACACTGTAAGCTTGTATTTTCATATGCTAGGGGACACAGTTGGAGGTACTCTCTGTAGGTATATACACACACAGATCTTGGAAGTTACAGCATAATAATTACATCACAATTCATTAACTCTTTGGTCAGTATATTGTAAAGAAGTAGATTCTCTTCAATCCTTTGCAAGTTACTTGCAGCCCAGCTGCACCATCGGCAGCCTCCTGCAACAGAAAATATGTGTCATTCACTGAAACCCTAATAAGAGAGATGCCCGATCCAAACCCACACCATGAATTGTTGAACCTGACTCAAGTACAGGTGGTTTTCCTCATTCCAGGCAAATGCCATGATAGCACCTTAAAATATGCCAGACTGCTCCATTATTCATTACCATTGAGTTATTTTATAGCTGCATTGTCACTAAACTACAGATAACACAGCAATGTTATAACGCGTTAGAACCTGATGGCACACGGTGACGCACAGGAGGGGAACTGAATGGAGTGGGTAGCCAGCAGCCTTGCTCTGTATGTCGCAACATGGTTTATACAATCGCTGTCCGCTGATCCGCACTCCTCGACTGCCAGTAGTCGACTGAACTGACACCCCCGCCAATTTAAATGGACTCGTGCGTTTCACTGAAAGACCAAATCTGGTTTCTGGGCGTGTGCCATCACGTTTCGAACGTGCTATACTAGTTGCAACTTCCATGCTGTTCTGCCTGTTCTACCACACCCCTGGATTTGATTGGGTGAGGGAGCTGATGTGAGGTTAATATGACGTTCGTGCATCGTGATAAATTCTTGTAATAAAACCAACTAGATGCACTAGTTACTCATATTTATTTTTGGAATAAAACTCTACATGTTTCAGACAGTTCCTCTGTCCATCATCAGGAGTCATACAGGTTTGCTGACAGCAAGCTGTCAGCACATATACCATTGCTGTGTGTACAGTGAAAAACTCCTGATGATGGGCAGAGGAACTGTCTCAAACATGTAGAGTTTTATTCCAAAAATAAATTTGAGAAATTAGAGCATCTAGTTGGTTTTATTATAAGAAGAGCAGGGTTAGGAAGGAGTTACGGTGTGGACACATTGACAGGAGCATCTTTTCATTACATTTGATTAAAAAAAATTTAATTACATTTTAGTGTATTATTGAAGTGGCCTGATTATTTACTTCAGCGCGATCATTGTAAAGGTTGAAGGCAGAGGAAGAGGCAGAATGAAAGTGATGGAGAATGGGAAATAGGAGTGTGGAAATAGAAGGACAGGTGCCACGAGCTAGAGGATGGAACAGCAGTGTCAGAGTTGTCTGGGACTGGCAGAAAATGTGTTAACAGGTCACGGTAGGATGAAGCAAAGAGGGTATGTAGATAAAGTGCTTGCAGGTGTAATTAGGAGGAACAGGAAAAGAAGGGATTGGAGATAGTGATTAGGCAAAAGGATGTGGGAGATATGGAGGAGCATAAATGTTGGACCAAAGGTATGATGGCAGATTTGACGTTCATAGGGCCATGCATCATAATATATTTCTATAGTAAAACCAACCAGATGCATCAATGTCTCAAATTTATTTTATTGGAGTAACACTCTACATGTTTCGGACGGTCTTTCCGTCCACCACCAGGAGTTTAAGACTACATACAGCAACAGGCATTTGTTAAACAGATACTGCTGTCTGCTTGTTAGCAAGCAGACAGCAGTATCTGTTTGACAACTGTATGTACAGTCTTGAACTGCTGATGGTTGACGGAAAGACCGTCCGAAACATGTAGAGTATTACTCCAATAAAATAAATTTGAGACATTGATGCATCTGGTTGGTTTTACTATAGAAACAGAAGTATGATGGCAGGTAGCGGTGTTTCTCTGCAGACAAAACGTTTACAAAGCACCAAACGTATCTTACCATACTCCTCCTGTAGTTCTACAGTGAAAGGGCAAGTCCCAGTCGAGCCAATACCATTTCCTTCCTGAGGCGAGTCATCTCCCAGTACACATCGTGAACTAAAAACACACATAAAATTATGAGTCCAGTGTGTGTTTGACAGTGAGTCAAATTGTGCAGAGATGTCTTTTCCTAACACAAGAACTATGAATGAGATGATGGGAATTGATATTGGATTATTATCACATAATTAAACGATTATGTGCAATTTTGTGAGGCCCATGGCATTATATGGTCCCTGTTTGGAAATAATATACATGACCTGAAATTTGTGAATTATATGTAGCCTTTTAAATTTTCTAGTCATTCAGAGCTTTATCATTTGACTGGTGTGAGGCAGCTGTTCACTGCTGATGTATAGTTTCCTTCCTCTTATATCATGTGATTTACAAGAGAATAGAAAGTTGAAAGAGATACAATATGGATTTAAATGCCCACACAAAGGGTCAAACACCCTTTTCACCATTGTATATAAAATGGGATTTGTGAGTACACATACATCTTCACATGCTCAGTTGTTCTGCCCTAAAATTATATGTAAGAACAGTTTTCAGGTGCATTCACAAAACAATTGCGGAAAGTAGATATCAGTTTCATCCTGTCCGACCATCTGCGTGGAACAGCTTGACTCCCACTGGACATGATTCAAATGAGTTACAGAATATTAAAAGTTATTTCTAAGACACTTACAGAGGATATCTTCTGGTTCAGAAGCTTTATTACTAATAAAGTACATACCTGAGCTTTTGACTAAGCCCCTTTCAATGTAGCGTAAGTAGTTGAGAAAGTCACATACTGCAGTTATCTGGAAAGAAGTAAGTATTTGGAATAGCTGACACTTCTGTCCAATTTATGATCTAAAATTCACAACAAATTCACAAAATGTCATTTTTTTCTTAAATATGAATCATGAGACAAGACAGTTGCCTTTTCTTAATTCGTTCAAGAAAGTATAAAAGTACCCTTTTAGGGGGAGCATGTCACATTGAGAAGAGCGTTAGGAAAATGGAAATGGCTATGTTGTAATATTAAAAAAGGTAAAGGTAAAGTGATCCCATTACAGGCCTGGTGTGGCCCAGAGGGTGGGTAGAGGTATAGCTATACTCTTCCATGACTGCAGCACTAGAAGGGGGTGAGTGGTCAGCAGCACCCCCCAGCCGCACTTTACCCCTGGGAAAGACCCAGTACCCATTTTACAGGAAGGAGGGTGGGCCCCAGGGCCGGTCTGGACAGGCGGAAAATCTCGTCCCCACCGGGATTTGATCCCGGACTGTCAGCCCATAGTCACTATACCGACTAAGCTACCCGGCCCACAGAGTGGCCCTGAGGGTTCCAGGAAGTTAAGGTTCCCAGATTACATGTCAATGGCACAATGTTGTAAGGTACAAATCTAAAAATCCATAATGATGTAGACAAATTTCAGTCCCTTCATTACCAAATCTGTAGTCTGTGGGTATTTTGTTTGGGGGAAAGGGGCACTGCAATCCCCAGTGAGCCCTCCTGCTGCCACACCTCTACCTGGAATTACCTCCCCAAGCCTGCCAAGCTATGCTAACCACACTTAAAATTTAATGTCACATTTCTGTGTATGGCCAGCTTAACAAAGAAATTCACCTACTGATGGCAAACTGGGGCTTGTTGTTCATCAGCATAATAACAGTGAGTGATGCCTACTGGCAACATGACACATTCAACACCTGTTGTGCCAACTGCCATTAGCACACAGCATTACAATAATTGATGATCTTGGTTTTTAGTTTTTCTTCCATGTAACGTTACAGCCCACTTATGTTCTGTTCCGTGGTAAATTATCCCATGTTACACTTCTTAAGTTTAATGCTGAAATTCATTCTCCGTAACGGAAACCTTAAACAGAGGTTTCACAGTACACTAGAATATTGTTTTGTGGTTTAAGTACAGTGTATTCCAATTTGATATTGATCCTTTCACCCAATTAATGCAATAGAAATTGTTTATATGTATTTAATATAAAAAACTCCAAAACATGTGCTTTTTTCAAAAATCTTGTGTAAAATTTTTCATGTGAATTATTCTGAATCCATAATGTGAAATATGAGGTCTCTGTGAGGATGCTGCTACATGCTCACAGTGTGCTTTGCTGTATACTGAAACGTCTGAAATTATCTCCTGTCAAACTAGAATGCTTTTGAGCCTGAAGCTGCATCAGCCAGCCGGCTAGCTGGTTCTGCTTACCCTATTTCTGCAGATTTGTGAGATGCAGTACCATTGCTCCTGGTCTCCCAGCCTCATCCTATAGTGACACTGACGTGGCGCCTCCAGCAGGGCGCATTTCCTGTTAACAGTGGACCAGTATTGTTTCTGTTTATTATCCAGATTTAACTGTATAAAGCTAGGTGCCCAGGATATTGTAGCACCGGGTTAAACAGCTGTACTTTGCCCACACAGTGCATCTATAACTGGCTAGTTGCAATCCTGTCATTTGTCATTGTCAAACTAATGAGCACAGAAAAATTTAGTCTTAGTACTTAGAAAATGTGCCCAATGTATGATAAACAGAAACCATAAGATATAGTGGGTAGTATTGAAACTGCGCAATTGGAAAATTATACTTGCTTGGGGAAAACTGTCTTCGTCTTATCGCTGACGGCCTCTATGAAGATGTTGCCTCTTTCAATGGCATCCTGCACTCGGGTTCCCAACTCCTTGTTGTTGAAGTCGAGACACAGGTTGATGTCTTCACTGTACACCCGGGCAATGAATGCGTCTGATTTATCCATGCGAGGACTTTGTTTCCATGCCACAAACTCCTTGTGCACATTGGGATCAACCTGTTGTACAAACCAATGTATATTGGTCTGCTTTTATGAAAATAAGACTTCCCTATTCCCCGTTTGACTATTATTTGATTTAGTGCTCTGGTTAGCACAACCATACTCCATCACCTCCCTTCTGGTCTTCTGGCCAATTTTGTGTGCATTTCTCATCTTGTCATCCATGCTACATGTGTCATATGCCATCCTCAATTGATTAAACCACCCTAATTAATAATCTGTGGTTTAGCATACAAACTATGAATCTTGAAATGCTTCATCCCATTGTGTTGCATATATTGGTGACAAAACAGCAAAAAAAAACTCTGTCTGTACCAGTGGCGTACCCAGGAATTTTTTTCGGTGGGGGTTCTACAAATTGAGTTGAGGACAGAGAGAAAGGGGATCTGGGGGCAGTAGCCCCCTAGTCAGGGGTTCTGAAGGCTGCTGTAATTTGGTAAAAGAAATTTCACTTCATATAGTAAAAGTTTCTTAATTTTTGGTAATTTAGGACTATTTATGATGACAACCAATTTATTTGTCATTGCTAATGTAAAACAATTGCAAACCTAGGTCGTTTTAGAATTTTACTGCCTTTTTTCCAAACATCTTGGGGTGTTCGCATCCTAAATTTAGCAATTTTTAACAGTTTTCACAATCGGGTTGAGTTTGGCACGATCCCCTCGGTATGCCACTGGTCTTTACCACCAGTTCAACTGTCTTCTTGTATTTAAAAGAGTTCAATAAACTATATGTTTTGACGTACGGGTCTCATCATCATGTCCATATTGTAAAAAACGTTTGAGGGAAATCACATTTAAAATTTATTTTTCACACAACTGTATTCTTTTAAAGTTTTGAGATCTTGTATTCCTTTACGGGCCATATGTTACATAGAACTTTATACACCCTGACATTTCATCTTGATTATTAAAACTTGCTGAATAAGAATTTGTCTTCTGTCATTTGTGTAGCAACAGTGTAGCCACATGTGCTTACTGCCGTGAATTCTTATCCACCATAACAATAAATACTTCCATTTGAAATGTATGTGTAATTTCCCTGCAGTGTTTTAAGGTATGGACCTAATGGTGACATGTAAGTAAGGTTGAAACTGAAACGTTACAAATACAGAAAGTTAGTCATATTGATGGTAGAGATGGAGTTTGTATCGTTATTTTATTGTACAGCCAATACTGAAGCTATAAATCAGTACATTAACTATACACTCATGTATGCGTTGGTGCATTGTTGTACTCACCTCACACCCTTCTTTGTTATCAAGAGGCTCAGGCATTGGAGGCCTCTGCTCCTTCACTGGTGATTCAGGTGGAGAGTTCTCACGGCCATATTTGAGGTTGAAATGAGACGGTGATCGCCGGTGCTTTTTGGTGAACAAACTGACACCTGCAATATTATATTTGGGTATAACACATAACTCAATTATCCAATTCTTGGGTAGTGGGTGAAGAAGTTGGCAACACTGAATCCTAACAAAACATGGGTTTAAGCTTTAACCCTTTGGCCCTGGAGCTGGACATTTACAGTTTAGCACATCATTTATGTAAAATGTGAATATTTTATGAACCAAGAAGGGTAACATTAGGAAATACACTACATTTTGTGGAGGAATAAACGAAGATGGTGATAGAAAGTCTAAAAAAATAATTAAATATATTTATTGAATAAATATATAAAAAGCATACTCTGGGGAGTTGCGGTAAATCTGTCTTATATATAGGATGCATGGTGCCTAAAGGTTAAAAATGTATGTGGCCCCCTTAGTTTCAAGTATATTTTCCTCAGTGTCCTGTTCTCAGATACAGTCAATTCTGTACCCTAAATTGTGAGAGACCAAGTTTCACACCCATACAAACCTGTCAGTAAAATAAGTTTTACTACATACATATATATATTTAGTTTAATCTTTATGTTCTTAGACGACGGGAAAACAAAAGATTATGAACAGAATGGTAACATGCATTCCCTGAATTTTATCTTTTCATATCTTACTCAAGATTGCAGTTCTGATCTGTTGTTATAATTCCCAAATATTTGAACTTGGCCCCATTTTTAATGACTTAATAATTATCTTCATATTACAGTGAGGCCTACATTCTGTTGAGATACAGACAGACACTCGTACGTAGCTTTCCGCATGTTTTCTGCTAGATCTGCCCCCTTACTAGCATCTGATAGGGCTTCTACATTCTTTGTGATATTTGTATATGTAACATTCATTTAGCCCATACACCGACAAGGCCTACCAGCATGTAGATCCTCCATGATTCTGATTTCCTTTCGCTAATTACTGCTAGTAAAAACAGAGAAATGTTCAAACAAAAAAGGAAAGTAGTCACAGTGTTCAGTATTTCAGTGATAAAATTATTGTGTCTGGAAATGTGAACACAATGTGATTGTACCTGACAGTGTGGAATCATCCTTGGGCCTGTTACCCCGGGAGTCAATCTGAGGGTGCAGGTGCGGATTAGGGCGGCTGGGGGTGGAAGTAAGCACCAGGGTTTTGAGAGCCGACACCTCAGCGGTGAGCACCTCGACCTGCATCTGGCTTTCTTTGAGAGCACGTTCTGCTGTGGCTTGTCGCATGTTGGCCTCACGAACCATGTTATGTGCTTCCTGCAAACATCACCACCTTACTGTACACATCAGCCGAAAGACCGGTATACTTCTTAATTAACAAAATATTCTCTGCAGCTGAAATCAGTAAATCATTATGAATTATGTCCAAAAATTAAGAGAGTGCACCATCATTCATTCACAGTATATCTAATTGAAGTGTGACCTGCGCATAGACTACAGTGTATTAAATTGTTAGGAAGGTCAAACGACGGTCTTCTGTTGCCCTTCTGCACCATGTAGCCCTTACATGTCCGAACGTTTCAGAGGAACATTCCTCCATTCTCAGTGCTGGTCACAACTAAAAATGTGAATGACTTGCCAAACATCCTAGCCAAGCTGTCCTATGTAACTGACAAATTAATTACTCCACATCAATTCAGCATCCACTTGCACCAAAATATTCACCCTGAAGATGGAAGCAGTTGGTCCTTCCGAAACATCAGAACATTTAACCGCCACAACGCAAAAACTCAAGACAAACCTCCTCACGTTATCAAAAAATGTTATGAAAAGCTGAGACCTTATTAGAGGGGCTGTGTGCCTCTCATCTGATCATAAAGCACAGACAACCCCTGTGCCTGTCATCTGATCATACAGCACAGACAACCCCTGTTCCTAGCACCTGATCATACAACACTAGACAACCCCTGTGCCTGGCATCTCATCATCCAGCACTAGACAACCCCTGTGCCTAGCATCTGATCATACAGCACTAGAAAAGCCCTGTGCCTATCATCTCATCATACAGCACTAAAAAAACTCTTTGCCTATCATCTCATCATACAGCCCTAGACAACCCCTGTGCCTGTCATCTGATCATACAGCACTAGAAAAACCCTGTGCCTAGCATCGGATCATACAGAACTAGACAACCCCTGTGCCTATCATCTCATCATACAACACTAGACAACCCCTGTGCCTTTCATCTGATCATACAGCACTAGACAACCCCTGTGCGTCATCTCATCATACCGCACTAGAAACCTCTGCGCCTACATCTCATCATACAGCACTAGACAACCCCTGTGCCTATCATCTCATCATACAGCACTAAACAACCGTGTCTATCATCTCATCAGACAGCACCAGACAATCCCTGTGTCAAACATCTCATCATACAGCACTAAGGAACCCCTGTGCCTATTATCTCATCATACAGCACTAGACAACCCCTGTGCCTATCATCTC
>Ga0123355_10007310_pt1 | contig 16531 bp, 11 predicted proteins | sample TergutEmb28metaG_3_FD_89872 | JGI IMG/M metagenome (GOLD analysis project Ga0123355, IMG submission 89872) | Embiratermes neotenicus P1 segment gut microbial communities from Petit-Saut dam, French Guiana - Emb289 P1 | ecosystem: Host-associated > Arthropoda: Insects > Digestive system > Gut ...
CACACACCGATGTACTTCAATGGACTATTTTAACAACTGTAACTTCAGTAAGCACAAATTAATGCTCTCCCTGATGATGGTATAACTGTAACACCGAAACATGTCGGAGCTGTTTTTATGTAAATTTTAATGTATATTTTAATAATGTTTTTAAGACAACTCACTAGTGCATCAGTTGGTGAATAAATGGAGCTTTGAAGTTCAGTCATGTTTAAGTGGTAAATATACTGAACCGAGGGAATTATTTTATACTTGTACTTCATCTTTGTACCAGGACTGATCTGTCGGAAAATAACCCTCGACGAACAGAACTAAAGCATTGATATGTTTTATCATTACGTGGATGATTATTAAATATGGGTTGACGAGTTTTCCGACTTTACGGGTGCTCACAGATATAAACAGTCCCGTTAATCTTTGCTCCGAACATCGAGTGTTAAAGGTTCGGTTAAGCAACGCGGTCTTTTTGAAGATTGCGTCATTCTATCGAAAAATGTTACGTGCTATGTGTACTCAGTTCTGTTATGATTCATAGAGAAAACGATGTTAGCGCGTGTCAGAATGGTACTGTGTTGAACAAAGGGTATTATTTGCAATAATTTGCAGACTACATATGAATCGTGGGCGAATTATGTCGCTCAAAGTTCTGTAAACAATACATGGCGTAATAATTGAAGTGTGGAAGTACAATATACAGAATACTCGAAAAATATCTAAAACGGGTTCCGTTTTTGAAACAAAATAAGAAAACTTGTCTTTACATTAAGCGGGAACGCAGACAATTAAAAAATAGATTTTGGTGTTAGGAAATTCTCCGCCTTGTTTTTCGAAGAAACAAATCCCGAACGTCGCCTTTATTAATCTGACACCATTATTCATGGAATTAACAGACGAATAAAAATGTAGGATTATCCACATTCTTTGGCAGAACTGAAAGGCAATATTCGAAGATAAATTGCTTCCATTTAAAGACAAGCTCTGTCGTATTTCCATAAATATTATTTTAAGGTTATGAGGTCTGCTAATAATCTGTAGGTCGGAATTTAATCTTCTATGAAACAGGGTAGGCTGAACTGCTAGAAAAAACCGACAAACTCCCGGTGGATAAAGTCTTCGTATGCGATAAAGCTGTCATGGCAGCTGCTTCGCTGAGGAAAAAGATTAGAAAATGTGGTGTGTATTCCGAATCGTAATTTTGAGTAATAATGGAGCTGCTAAATACAGAATGGCGCGCAAAGCAGTTTATCTCTGAATGTAGGCACTTTGCGATAATGTGTCAGGCTGCGTGAAGCTGAAGCTCAACGAATTTGACCGACGTTCGTGGTTAGAATTCATGCCGTACCGTTCGGAATAATCTGTGTTCCAATCCAGGCCCCGACATCGATTATGATAATCGGAATTCTTGTGATTTTCCTCGGTCTGACCACGCGAGTTTTGATATCACATTAAATGGGCCACTACCACTTAGTCCAATTTGTTTTGATATCACACAAATTGGGCCACTATCACTTAGTCCAGTTTGTTTTGATATCACATAAAGTGGGCCACTACCACTTAGTCCAATTTCTAAATAAAATGCTGTCGACAAATAGGCCTACACGATAAAGTAACCGCGCATGCGTAAGCACCGCAACAATCAAACAACCCAGATGCGTCGGCGTTAACGTAGGCAAAGAGAAATCTTCAGGCCTCTCACTTGGAAATGAGTATCTGCAGAAGAGCCCTGCTGAACAGCGACATTCATATCTTGCCTTGCTGCTCATACTATTGCAAATCTAGAACTAGCATCTGCAAAGAGGTAACATGATACCGTAAGTCAGTTACAATTTCAGACATGTTCATGCGGCAAAGCTTTGTGAAAACGAACGGGGTTTTGAAATGTTCACTTTGTCGAGCAGGACTTGGCGGAAGTAATAAGGCTCGTACATAGTAGATTATATCTAATTGTAAGACGCTACTCCGAACACACTATCCTACTTACATCTTCTTAAATTGTTTGACCCTTGAAAGTGAAGGTATCTTTGATCCTTCCGAAAGTCGGGAATCAATCGTCCATCACAGTAGCACATCCCAGAAAGACCAGAATTTCAACAACACCTTTCGGAACCCCAAGTAAGTGGTGTCATTGTCTTTCTCAGATAAGAATTGTGTGCCTCCGCTGTAATGTTATTTCTGAATTATTAAAATGAAACATAGGCCTTGCGTAGGCCCAAATTTTATAATGTTCATACTAAGTTTTGTGAAAATCCGTCATATGGTTTAGAAGTTAAAGTGGGCACAGAGGTACATACGACAGCTTCGTGTTCACGTAAACCATATTCCTTCCCCCCCCCCCCAAAGAAAGGAAAAAGGTTTACGTGGATCAAATAAACGCAATCTAAAGACCAGTAGCTGGAATATCGCGGTAATTCTCGGAACGTCCGGTATTCGATTCGGCAAACGCTACGAAAAACAGAAATCAACGAAAATAAATAATCAGTATGGGCCTAATGATGAGCCATCATCTATGAAAAGAGAGAATGAACTGCAAGTATATTCGCTTAGCTCAGAAACTTGGCAGTATCCAATCAGATTTGTTGCTACAAGCTAGTTATCACCTTCTTCCAAACCATCATATAAGATCTAGTTATTCGTGATGAAAGAATAATAATTTTTAAAGTAGCAAACATCTGTTTTCTTTTGTAAACTGTAATCGTAAATTACTTACTTACTTACTTACTTACTTACTTACTTACTTACTTACTTACTTACTACATAGTGCAGAGCCCTTCTTGAGAAGCTAACTGGTTTGCAGCTAGTCAAGAAATTTCCCGCATTTCACTGAACCCGATGGTTCATTACCGCACTCACAAGCGTCCGCCACCTGTCTCTATCCTGAGCCAGCCCAATCCAGTCCATATACCCACATCCCACCTCCTGGAGATCCATCCTAATATTATCCACCCATCTATGCTTAGGTCTCCCCAGTAGTCTCCTTCCCTCCGGTTTCCCCCAGCAAGAACCTATACACCCACTCTCCTCACCCATACGCGCCACATGCCCAGCCCATCTCATTCTTCTCAATTTTATCATCCGCACAATATTGGGTGAGGAGTGCAAATCATTTAGCTCCTCGTTATGCAATCTCCTCCACTCCCCCGTTAACTCGTCCCTCCTAGGTCCAAATAATCTCCTCAACACCATGTTCTCAAACACCCTCAGCTTCCTTTCCTCACGCAATGTCAACGACCAAGTTGTAATCGTAATTTATACGCAATAAATATTCAGCTATTTGCATTCGGATTTTATTTTGTGCGTTAAATATTAAATATATGTGACCGTTACTCAGGAACAAATAACAACCCATGTCACGTAAGAAGTTGATTTATACGTTATTTCGACTCCAGCAGGACGACACACTACAGTTTTTCCGTCTTCCAATCAAAATCTACCCGAAGAATGTACTTCAGAAGAAAAGCAATGCATCGAGTGACTAGCAGACAAAGCGAATTTGCCTAGTGACTAGCAAACAAAGCGAATTTGCCTAGTGACTAGCAGACAAAGCGAATTTGCCTAGTTACTAGCAAACAAAACTAATTTGCCTAAAGTCAAGTTATACCGAACTTCGTTCCTGTCACATTTTCCGCGACAAAGTGATTCCTGATATAGGATTGTACACAGGCCTATAATTTTCTCCTATCTTTGAATATTCTCCTCATTTCTCATCTTACTTCCTTCTATTTGTCCTTAAGTCTTCGCGGACACTGAAATGCATCTCCTTTCCCATGCAACACGCATGCGTCCCAGCAACAGTTACGGAGATTTAATTCAATATGCCCCCTATATATTAGACATGCCGTTTTTGCGGCAGTCAAAATAAACATGACTGTATTTATGACGCAATGTTGCGTAGCGACGTTTCGGAGAGACTATCTGCCTTATCTTCATGGTATCTCCCACAGAAAATCATTTGCGCTCATTTCGTGACACTACTACAAATATTGCCTCAATATAACAAGCAAGAAGCCCCAATCATTACAAGGTTCTTTGCTGGGTATCAGCCTCTTGCTACCAAATGCGAATCACGTCGCGTAGCGGTTCCCAAACCATTTCTACACCACAGATATTTCGGACCTTATTACCAAAGGTACTGTACGCAAATAACAAACACATTACTGTATTGTAAGGTTAGGCATCATACTTACCCAGCAGTTAGAGAGATCTAATTTCTTTGACCAATCATCTTTATTTTCACTGCATTTGATACAACGAAACGTTAATTTGCTGATTCCAGCTAAATACAATTTTTCCGACTGGGTCTGAAGCCAATCTTGCACCTTTTTTTTTACTTCATCATCGCTGACGAATTTTCGTCTACGCAATGCTTCCTCCAGCGCACCATACATACAGAAATTGAATTGCATTAAATCCGGGATCTATGGTTGAGGCTGGGAGGATTTCAGATTTCACGCATTGATTTACTTCCTCAGTGTAGAAAGTTGCACAACAGAATAGAGGTACGCCTTCTCTAAGCATTCCACGGCATTTTTATGGAAACGCAGGCTGCGGTCTGTGAATTCTTTACCTCCCTTCTGTTACAAATTAGCAGAGGATAGGATGCAGCCCTCAATCCCAATATCATGTTTCGTGATGAAGACTGACATTCACCCCGCGACGACTAGAGACAGTATGGCATGTGACACGTCTTGGAAGAAGAGAAATGCATACAAAATTTTAGGGGAAACCTGAAGGGGTAGATCACTAGGAAGATCTAAGTGTAAATGGGATAACATTAATACGGGTCATAAAGAAGTGGCTGGGGAGGGCGTGGATTGGATTAATCTGGCTCAGAATCGGCATAAGAGACGGGCTCTTGTGAACACGATATTGAACATTCGTCTTTCATAAAATGCGGGTAATTCCTTGAATAGGTGGGGAACTAGTAGCTTCTCAAGAAGATTGTTCTTCATGGTGTTGGTTAAGTTAGTCAGTCATTTGGTTAGATGGCTGATTAGTTAGTTTGTCCCTCACTTTTTATTCAGTTATTTAGTTACATGGGGGTCGACTCAACCTCTAACAGAAATGAGTACCAGGAACATTTCCTGGGGGTAAAGGCGGACGGTGCGTAAGGCTGGCAACCTTACCACCATCCTGTGCCGTTGTCACGAAATCTGGGAACCTCAATGTCATGGAACCCTCTGTGCCAATTTAGGCCTGTAACGGGACTGCTTTACCCTTTTTATTTAGTTCGATAATGTCGAGCTGGCTCATGATAGGGACAGGTGGCGGGCACTTGTGAATGCGGTAATGAACCTTCGGATTCCATGAAATGCGGGGAATTTCTTGACTGGCTGAAAACCTGTTAGCTTCTCAAGAAGGATTCTGCTCCATGGAGTATGGAGTATTTAGTTAGATAATTAGGTAGCGTGGGTGTGGTTTCACTGCATTTCACAAAAAACTTCGTCAGTTCGTGTATTGTCCTCCTGTTTACGGTTATCGCCGTTATAGGTGTAAACATAATCTCTTCAGATTCCTAACAAACTCTAACTCAAATATCATAATATCACAGATCATTATTTTACTTTGGTGCATTCTATCAATAAAGCTGCCGTGGTAAAAATGACGCATTGAGAAACTGGAAACCAATTAGCTGGAAATGAGGCAGGGTCGTGTTGCAAAAATCTGCCAACTTTCTAACTATTGCCAAAACGACTGCTAATATACAGGTTACTAAATCTATCCTGAAGTCTTACTTACTCATAAGAAAATCCTTTTGTTATAAATAACAAAGCTACTAATTGTAAAATTGTTTTCTTCCTGCATAAAAACTGGGTGTGGCGAAAACTACCACCTTACGCTTCGCTTATTTATATAGAGATGTTCCCAAAAGAAAGTCAGAAAAAATTGAGCGGCAGTTTTACGCTAATACTACTGATGACTAAGACCAAAAAAACTTGTGTTACACTTAAGCATTTGCTTCGTTTCAGAGGCGCAGATTAAGTACCACTTTGCAATTTCAGTTACCTTCTGTTGGATATGGGCTTAATTAAATGCAAATGTTCCCATAAATATTCACGTAGTCTACCTTCATTGCTCACTCTAAGGGCTAGAATAATGTTACATTCGGGTCCGTATCCTCTCTTCGATTTCAGGTTTTCTTAAAACGACATATCATTTCTGCGGCCAGAACACCACCATAGCAATTCCAGTACTCAGATTTCACAGATATTGACAATGCAATTTCCGATTAATTGGTAATGTGATTCTTGTAGCATTTAACATACCTTATTCAACTGCTTATGTTTTCAGCGTCGCAAGAGAGAGAAAAATAGACATGACTGGTGAATAAGTAAGAATTAAAAAAAAAGGCCGTCAACAATATTTAGAGGTACATTCCAGGCATTCACCTGGAAATAATGAAGAAAAGTCACAAAATTCCAGTTAGTTCAGGCGCAATTCCAGTTACCTCTTTTTACCACTAAACCATTCGGTGGACAAAGCGGTATCCTGTTTTATTTGTAGGAGAGAGAAGAGTCTGAGTTCCTTGGTACTGCCGTTTCAAATGAAATTCAGTTACTGGCCCCTGTGACATACCAGTATGACGTACTGGTGGAATTACAGCTGGCAGGATAAAATAGATCACTTTCTGTGCTACTGTGTACACCAAACATTCCACACGGACTATCCTGGAATTAAAACCGATTCTGTGCAGCAAGAAGCCGACGACCGACGGCCTCCCAATACATTTTCCCATTATATATGGAAGACGCGCACATACAGTACAGCACCTGTACATACACGTACATATATCGTCTCACCTCATTTCCACCACACATTACCGGCCTATTATTCGCGGTTTTCTTTAGTTTCTGCAGATAAACTCTCGAATAATGTACTCATATCAGCCATGAACATCACCTTCCAAATTCCTCATGATTACCACACAATCTCATTAGACGCGTATGACCTAGAACACAGAACTTCACATAAGGTACTGTCCTTTATTTCATGAACTGTCAGAATATTGGGCAGTAAAGAAATATCCCGCGTTTTATGTAATCGAAATGTTCATTACCGCGATCACAATAGCTCGCCACTGCCTCCCGTTCTGAGCCACATTAACCTTTTGGTGCCGGAATTATTTTTTTTTAATTTTAGCACACCCTGCATGTAAAATGTGAATAAAACAGGAACCAAATATGTTAGAATTATAAAACAAACTGCATTTTGAAGAGAAAAAAACGGACAGTGTATACCATGTTTAAAATATTCAGTACCTATATTTGTTGAAATAATATATAAAATGCAAAGTTTAGAGGTTAGCGGTGCGGTACGACCACTATAGTGGTCGTTAGGCGTCAAAAGGTTAATCATATCCACATCCCAGCAGCCTGTTTCTTAAAACCCGATGGTAATATTATGTCTCTTATCATCACTTTACGACCACACTGTTGTTAATTTCTATATATTAGTCAGTAAATACATTAAGAATCACTCTGCTGCTCAGGTTCTCCTAGTAGGGACGCTTTTCTCGTATGTAGAGAAGATTGGAGAGATTTTGATGAAGATATGGTAATTTCTGTCACAACTGCTGACAGAGTTCCTTATTTTAAATGGATCAATAGTTGGATGGATGGATGGATTGTTGGATGGATCGATAGATATGCAGTTATACAGAGAGGCATACAGACAGACTGACGAAAACGGACGGATAGACAGACGGATACAGATAGGCAGAGCGGTAGACGGAGTGATCCATAGATGGAAAGATGGACAGATGGACGTACAGGTGGATAGATGAAGATATCGATGAGTTCATGCACATATATAGGCATAAAGACAGCTGACACTGTTGTGTCACGCAAGCCACATCTCTAAGGCTAGCTCTTCGAATTTAGCTGTTGTGTATGCAAGCAGATATTTATAAATAGGATCAGAAGGATATCTACAATAAACGGCAGTGGAAGGTGTACTACATCGAAAATGTAATGCCGATACTAGCATAAAGTATATCATTATGTACCAAGGATCGCAGAATTTCTAAAGGCATATTGTTTTCACATTAGTTTTTGTATGGTAGTATAAATGTGTCCAAAAATGTTCGGGTTAAAATTGTGCATATTCGGCACGATCAACATTTCTTGGAGTACTTCAAGCGTTACATGTACAAGAAGGAATCACAATAAAGCAACACGTTGCAGTGTGACAGTATATGCTGACAACGGTAAACAATTTCCTATGAAATGTCAACAGGTCTTATGCTGGTCATGCTACTGTAATGACACTTCCCACAGGTGCGAAGCAATTTCTATTAAATGAGAGGAATGTGGATTGCGCACGTCTAAAAATACAACCTAACTCTGGCTAGAGATCGTATGCAGAATTCTTGAACTCATTTTCCCCCCTCCCACCATTTCGAGGGTGACAAGCAAGAAATGTATTTCTGTCTTGGAAAAGGTTTGCTGTAAGTGCTCTAGGCAATTTGTGATCACATTTTTCTTTGAGACAAGAGGTGCCTGCTTTTATATGCGCGATAATGTAGTTGCCGCAGCAACAGTCGCTTTTTGCTGCAAAAAACCTTAAACACCTTCATTTGTAATTTTTATCGTTGCACCGTGCATTTTGAAATCTACGTAGCTCCCACGCCAACAAATGCACTATTTATTAACTTGGTTAAAAGTTTTAAATGTTTACATTAAAATACACAATAATATCGCTACTACATGTTTCGGTTTTTAATGACCATCATCAGGGAGCTTTATCTGTCCCTGACTAAAGTTATATTTATGTTAAAACACCCGATAAAATTACGTCCTTTTAGCCTATATAGTAGGTGATGTGGCAGCATGTCGTACAGCGGTCGCTCTGCGACATGCTGCCACATCACCTACTATATATATATATATATATATATATATATAACGACGTAATTTTACCGAGTGTTTTAACATAAATATAACTCTAGTGAGGTACAGATAAAGCTCCCTGATGGTGGTCATTAAAGACCGAAACATGTAGGAGAGTTATTATTGTGTATTTTAATGTGAACATTTAAAACTTTTAACCAAGTTAATAAATATTGCATTTGTTGGTGTGTGAACTGCGTGCTTTTATTTGTACTTTACTCTTTCACTGTTATACAAGTCCCCTAATTTTAACCATACGGTCTTGAAAAACATATTTTGACAAAATGAGATTGTAAAAAATTCAGTACATTATGGGCAAGAGTGAAGGTAAAGTTGTTCCTGTGCACGCCATAAAGGTATGTGGTAGAGCAGAGGTAGAGTTCTAATCATTCATATCCTCGGCACTAGATGGAAATGATAAACTTTCCGCTGTTCGTTCCTTGCATTATCAATATTTACAACAGCAAACAAACAAAACGCACAATGTTCTTCCTCAGATATTTATATTATATTATTACACTGAATATTCCTACATGTTTCAGTCCACAAGGTATCATCAGCAAGAAACAAGTATCCAATGGTACTGCGTAAAACCATGCGTAACTACGTGTAATAAATAGCTAATTAAGTTTGATGTAATATTATTTGATACTCGGTCCCGGATGATGATCCATTGCGGATTGAAACATGTGGCAACACTCAGTGTGATATTATAAGTATCTAAGGAAGAATATTGTGCATTGTTGCGGTTGAGTGTTGTAAAGATGGAAATAATTAATCAGCTCCGCGCCCTGAATGCAGTAAGCCGACAATACTTTTTGAAAAGGATACCGGATAGGCTGCAGAGCCAGTCTTAACCTTTTGGAGACAAAAAAATTTATATTGCTCTTTCCGGGAATCGAAAAATTCCTCGATCGTCTAGGCTGTAGCCTAATCACTATATCGCATGCGCTATCCCGGCCGCTACACTGTGGGACGTAAACAATTCTTCATATTCGCAAAGAATAACACTACGTTAAGTGCTGGCAAACAGATGACAAACAAACGCGTGCTTGTAGTCAAGTTCTCTGTACATATCAACATCAAGAAACTGACGACTGTCCGAAAACATCACATGCTCCAATCTTTCATGCGGCATCATCTCAAAGAGAAAGTTAAATCTGACAAAATCATTTATACAAGGAGTAACAACAACGCAACTCATGCACGTCACTTGTGGGCTCGCACAAGTTGCCAGTAAAGATACAGCATTAAGGTACTTTGTATGCACATGAAGCTGACCGTGAACAGCTTTTACAGGGCTTTCTAAAGAAAAGAGACTTGCCGTATATTCTCAAATCTCATCCGCACCCGAATCTAATTCGCACTAGTTTTTGCCGATTTCTTAAATGAAAAAAAAGTTAGTTCGCGGTTCTAACCCGCACCTTTCTTTCAACCGCCTTCAGAAGTTGCGTGGTGGGTGTCGGCTGCATGGAAAGCCATCTCGGAGAGCATTATCGTCAGATCTTTCAAGAAGTGTTGCATAAGCAATGCTTTGGACGGATCCGAAAATGACATTCTATGGGAGGACGATGGTGAAGATAAAGATGTTAGTGGCTGGGTAGCGGATAACGATTCAGTTATGAATGATGACGGCGAGTCTGATGAATAATAAATTATAAATATTATATAATATTATAAATAATAAATAAAATAATAAATTATTGTATTGTATTGTTGTTACGGCAGGTATAGCGGCTCAATCATTTTTCCAAAATCCAGCTTACGACCGCGAATCTAATCCGCACGCGATTCTAATCCGCATCTGATTTTTTAGCCCTCTGAACCTGTAAAAAGGGTGCGGATTAGATTCGAGAACATACGGTATAATTCAACTCACCTACGTGGTTGGATGAAGAGTAATAAGAAGCCAACAAATAAGGAAAAAATATGTTTCTTGATTAATGTACGGCTGTCGCTGAAGTACCTTCCTCGATCGCGGCTCGCAAAGCTCGTCCAGCTAGCTACCCCTGTTTTATACCATCAGAATACATTAAGTGTTATGTTCCGCGCGGCCGCCATGTTGCCTGGCACACTGTATGAAAGTTACTCTAATTGTGCTATATATTTTATAAAGCTCTATTACCACAAAAAATTAGTAGCATTAATATCGCTTCACCTCACAAACTCCGCCACGCTGATATTATTGATAAAATAGTAAAATGATCACTGCTGTCAGAGATGTTATAATACGTAGTCTGGAAGGAATATACACAAGTTGCGGAGAAAGATGCTAGTACAATCGTCAGGGTCTGCTCGGAAGACAGAGACAGCAGGTTTATCGAAACACTGGAACATTTCTACCAAATTACATGACGTAATAACCCAGCAGAGTGCAAGTTTTAGAGTCACCGCTGTCAGAACCTCCAATCTGGCCGGCAGTATAAAAACGGCGCTGCTTACTTGTCACGATGTTCGCCACCAAATTTTATGAAGATCTGTCATTTGATTAAAGATTCATTACGGTGACAGACATGCGTTAGTTACGCATGATGGGATTGCATGGTAATAGCCGATAGCCTGGAGACGTGAGCAAAGCCAAATCCTGGCACAAGTTATAGATTAGATATATAGACTACCCCAGACAATTAATACAGGTAGGACAAACAATTGTAATATGAAGTGATTGTTGACATAAGGCAGTTGAGTGTGAAATTGCTTGCTCAGCTAACTGTTGTGCACAGATTGTGCGTCCCTCTTGCCCCTTGGTGTTTCTCAGTGGTGGTCCATAATTTAAAATTGCATACAATTCAACGATACATATTAGGGGGGGAAACACATTTTATTTCGCCACTCTGTTACGATAACTGCTCTTTATTCCTGAGATTATGCCTACTAAGGCACAAGTCTCCCCCCATTTTCCGTTATCACTTCCTTGCCTGACGAAAACCTGCTGTTAAAATAAGTGATATTCCTAATGGTAATCTCGTTCTGATAAGTGAACAATTTCACGAATTTCAAGTTAGCTCTGCAGGTTACGATTAGGTACGAGTTCTTACTCCATATCATTATCACTTCTTAAATCTTTGGTTGGTCTACGTGATATTCAAACTCTTCTTATGTGTGGAAACTCTGTGCCTAAACCCAAATGTTTGCAAAAACACTTGTAAAATAAACGTGTACTTTTCTGTTGCAAAAAATAAAATTCATTTTCAGTTTCTATCGAATTTAGAGCTTCAAAAAAAATTATGGATTTGCTATCGATGAACCGCCACGGGGCTCCGCGAATGGAGCGGCGGACCGTTCATGCAACCATCCATTCTGTTACACACAGTGTACTACAAATTCTTAAGACTGTTATTTAAATATTAATTATTGTGCGCCATTGTATAATTATGTGCAACCAGCATGGCGTCATGCACGCCTTTTGAGGAATTAATTTTCAGCTTATATTGCAAGACACCAGAAGTTGTTAAATGCGGAAGGGAAAGCGGGAGCCTGAAAATATGGAGACAATTCTTGATGCATATTTTTTCAGTATCGTTTATTTCGAACCTAAGTTTCTAAATTGTCAACTACATGGCGTTGCGTATTGCTTTAAAAATTACAACCTAACGATCCGATACTTTTTCACAAAACTGGGCTTACACGTAACTGTGTTTTCCATTCTAAGAGTTAAAAGATTTTATTGCTCAAATTATCCCAACATACACGTACCGATATGTTCTACAGGTAAGTTAATCAAGTACAACAGAAAAGGAAAACAGTTATTAACACTTTTTTTATAGGGGCCATCCCGTTATGTAGTAGCAAATATACGTATTTTACCGTCTAAAACACAACATATGTATATCAACGCATTTATGAAACATCAAATACATCAGGGCTACATGTTTCGGCCTAAAACAGGCATCGTCAGGTCAATGCAGAACACATACAAGTTACAATATAAGCGTGCACTATATCGGATCCAATATCATTTACAATAAAGGTTAAAATAATTGAGCATCCAATTGTACAATGAAAAAACCAGTTTAAAATGAAATTAACTATGCCACTTATAGTACTAAAAGTTTCTAGGTGAATGGAGGTTATATACATGAATATTTACTTATTGATAGTTAAAAATAGCACTCGTAAACAAACTTAAAAACAGAAGAAAGGGTCATAAGCTGGTATGGGAAGTGCAATCTAGTGGTGGCCTTATAATCACTTCGTACTGTCGGTTCAAGCCGAGTATCTAATGTGGCTTTGAATATTTAATCTTATTAATAACGTAGACGTAGAATTTACTAATCGGAGTCGAGTTCACGAGCAAACACGCACATTTATATACGTTCATACGAAATATCGTGTTGTAGTAGGCAGGTCTCCAGACGTCATGTGTAGAGGTGCAGAGGTTGAAAGATAAATCATACCTCAGTGTACGTCCATCGTGTTGTTACCATGAAGTAATTCTCGTCTATGTAATCGATATAGGCGTAGTGTTGTTGCAACCCAAAATCTTGTAGTTTATTATATAGGTTTCTGATGAGATGTACCTCCTTGTGTGGTGAAGGTATCTTTTGTTTACTCTGTGGATATTTCCCGATGTTGTATAAGTTCGGGCGTGTCTCGTGTGTGAGCGTGCACTCGTGAAGAACGACTCATTAGATACTCTGATTTGAACCGACAGTACGAAGTGATTATAAGACCACCACTAGATTGTACTTCCAATACCAACTTATGATCCTTTCATCCGTTTTTAAGTTTGTTTACGAGTGCTATACTTAACTATTAATAAGAAAATATTCATGTATATATCCTCCGTTCAACTAGAAATTTTTAGTGCTATAAGTGACATAATTAATTACATTTAAATTGGTTTTTTTATTGTACAATTGGATGCTCAATTATTTTAACTTTTATTGTAAACGATATTGGATCCGACAGAGTGCACGCTTATATTGTACCTTTTATGTGTTCTGCATTGACCTGATGATGTATGTTTTAGGCCGAAACATGTAGCCCTGATGTAACTGATATTTCACCAATGCGTTGATATATAAATATATATATATATATATATATGTGTGTGTGTGTGTGTTTTAGATGGTAAAATACGTATAGTTACTAACATTCATATGCATTTGATTACAATATTGTGTTTTGACGTCCGTTTGAACTGCTAAATAATATAAAATTACAAAATAAATACCACTGCATGTATAATCATATATTTCCCTATGATATGTTTAAGGTCCATTGACGGAAATAGTGTGGACGTTTCATGGGACCCTACTGCTGTGAGTGGACAAATTACAAAGTCAAATAAAATCTTTTTTTTTTTTGGAACAGTTTTCGAATATATTTATTTTACCTTCATTATACCAACGCTTAATGCACCACCGCTCATGCACAAAGTGACGCTGTTGGACTAATACTCCGACGCGTTTTGGCTTTCGTCGACGTCATCTTCAGGGAGCGCCGTCTCAAATGTTAAATTTCAGCACGTCAAATGGTCTCAAACAATTGCTAGAACATGTGTTATGGAAATGCAGTCTTCAGGTACGTTACACAATTTATAAAGCTTCAATATAGTTCAATACGCAATGTCAAGCACATCACGTAACTCCAAAATAGGCACAAATATACATCATAGTTCTTTTTAGCGAAATTTACGAATTTTTAGAAATCGTGTATCTTAAGTGAAGACTGCATTTCCGCGACACGCGGTCGGGCAATTGTTTAAAGCCATTTGACGCTTTGAGAAGTTGACAGTTGAGACGGCGCTCCCTGAAGATGGCGCCGACAAGCGCTGAAACGCTTTGGAACATTAGTCAAACAACGTATGGAAGGTCGTGCATTAAGCGTTGTTTGAATGACGGCAAAATAAAAGTGAACATAACACACGGTATTTACAATATTAAGATAAAGTTGTCGATAAGTTAGATTTGTAAAATTGGTTGAGTAATAGAGAACAGAGTAGGGTATTTAAACTAACATATGTTTTTTTCTATGCGCAATACGTTTCTTTATTACTACCTATAATGCTTAACAGGCCAATTGAGAGCATCCTTTCCCTACAGTTATAAGGTTCGTACTGTGCAAAGGACTCTTCCTTGGAATGAAATGTTGGTGCTGAGTATGACACGGTTACTACCTTAAATTGCTACAAAACTGTACCGAATTGGGATAGGTTCGATAAGTTCTTTTGAAGAAGTACCTTACTGCAAAACTTGTTCAAAGTTCGACATTTTCATTAGAAACGCACAAAAAAAGAGATGGAAAACGTAGAGTTGCGTCACCAGTACATAAAGAATGAAGGCCAGTGTGGATTCCAATATCACAAACCGGACTGTTTCCTGTAACGGTGTGTATTGCGTATTGGAGCAAGCCTTTCAATCCTTTGTTATTGCTGCGCTCGACCACTGTTGTGGTGACTGTATGAGTGGCTTCCTGCAGGCAAAGACTGCAATTCTTATTTACATTAGGTCCAACGTGTTGTATTACTTCACAATATATATATGTAAACACCATAATAATAGAGCTCCAGTTATGCAGATTAAATACTTGAATAAAAGCAGATTAACTATGCGGCCATTATCAGGATTTCCATACAACACGCGTCAGCCATTACATGTTTACACTAGAGTGTATAAGTCGCCTCTAATACCTTACTACCTATTATTGTAAAGAGATGGACCTTTTTTTCCTTCATAAGCTATAGACGTGTTTATATTAGGTGAAAATATGTTGTAAAACTTTTTTATTCTACTGCAATGCACGCAAAGAATACTGTTTATATCGTTCTTTGTTGATTCGCATCTTTGCGTTAATATGAAAACCACGTAATGCTATAATAATTGCAGGCGGAAATTGCTGCGAATGTTGAAATGTTCTTATTTTCTTCCTTATACAATCATTTTGCGCGTTGCTACTTCCCCATCTTCGTAATTAACATCGACTTATAGCCTTATTTATGGATGTATCAAGGAAGTCACAGACAACAGCTGGATATTTCCTCGTTTTAATCTCTATATACTTTTTAAGAAACAGGTGAGGTTGGAAATTGAATTCATTGTGTAATCTGTCTCACAACAGGTCCATACCATCTTCCAAAGCGAGTTCTCCGCAGAGTGGGATCTATTATTTCCTCTTTCATTATACAGTATCCTCTCTTTCCCTTACAGTCATTAAGTAGCTGCCTACGTCTTCTTCTTCGTTTCCACGTCACTTCCATTTTTACCTCTATCTTGCCTTCGATATCATGTTCTAGCAGGCGGTTCCTACGTAAGATGTGACCATTCTAGTTGGCCTTTCCCCTTCTGGTTGTAGAATATTCTTGTATTACAGTACTTAAAAAAAGAACGCAGACAGTATGTTGCATTCAAGAGACTCTTCTGTAAAAAGACATAAAAATAAAATATCTGAATATGTCATCTTCGTGCTGTAACATTTATGATGCCAATGGTATGTTCTCATAAGCCAAATAAGCAAATGTTGGACATGAATTACAGGAAGAACTTTTCGCGACAAAAATATATCACGAGATAACAATGCCAACAGTATAAATGGAGCTTCTTCGAGGATCAGTTTCATACACACAGTTCATCAACCTCACATTTATATTCGACTAAAGCTAAATAAGTTCAATGCCATTCAGGTATACAGAACAACCCCCCTGA
>Ga0123355_10007312_pt1 | contig 16529 bp, 19 predicted proteins | sample TergutEmb28metaG_3_FD_89872 | JGI IMG/M metagenome (GOLD analysis project Ga0123355, IMG submission 89872) | Embiratermes neotenicus P1 segment gut microbial communities from Petit-Saut dam, French Guiana - Emb289 P1 | ecosystem: Host-associated > Arthropoda: Insects > Digestive system > Gut ...
GTATAATCACATTACAACTAAATGGGGTGCTGTCGTCAGACGGCTGAGAGAGTGTGAAATGCCACACTAAACCCTTATAACCGGAAGCGGATAATGCCGACGTCGGGAGTAAGAATGCAAAAAATGCACCTCATTTCATTAAAGAAAGAGGTGTATTTTTATGAACAACGCAAAATCAAGAGAAAATCTCCGCGCACTAGTCGAGTCTGCTCTACTCATTGCAATTGGCTTTGTATTAAGCTATATTACATTGTTTAGAATGCCTCAAGGTGGCTCCGTTACTCCCCTATCTATGTTACCAATACTATTTATAGGTATACGACATGGCGTAAAATGGGGACTAGCAGGTGGATTTGTTTATGCATGCTTACAAATGATGCAACAATTCTGGCCTCCGCCAACAGGAACGGTTGCAGGGTATGCAGCTGTTGTAATACTAGACTATATTTTAGCATTCTCAGTCTTAGGTCTTTCAGGTCTCTTTAAAAACAAAAAATACGGATTAGCAATCGCTGCTCCAATTTGTCTCACACTACGCTTTCTGTGCCACTTCATCTCTGGCATCATTGTATGGGGAGTCTTTGCTGAAGATATGCCAGTATGGCTATTCTCACTTGTATATAACGGTTCATACATGGGAATTGAAATTGCAATCACAACTGCCATTTCTATACTCTTATGCGTAACAGCACCATCGATACTATTCAATGTACAAAAAAGTTCATCACAAAGAAGTGCTGCAGCGTAAAACTTAATAAAAAGGCAATAATTAATCCTGAACTCTGATTACAATGGACGGCTTATTTATCTTGTACCATCAAGACAAATAAGCCGTCCTTATGCTTCTATCTAACTCTTACTATTTCAGTCATAACCCAGTCATAGTCCACTAAGTTAACTGCAGTTCTGCAACTTTGACAAATACCACTGCTGTCTAGTAAATTAATACTTGCTCCGCAAGACTTACACTTAATGTTCTGAAGACTAAAGTTCAAATCTGTTTGTATTTGCTTATTTCTTACGAAAGTCAATTTGTACTTTCCGATATCTTTTTGAATACTATTGCCTCTAAGATATACCAATCTAATATTACAAATACAATTAATGATGAGATTTTCAGCCTCTTCTTTTAACAACATATTACGATAAAATAAAACATCCATGTCGATAGCTTGATTCTCATCTAAACAAATATTATTTACAGAACGCAAAAGAGGATTTTGCTTATCAGAAAATGCCCAGAGTGATAGGCGAGAATCAATTATCCCAAAGAAATGCTCTCTTGAAAAATATTTATCATATTTCTCCATCTTTTTTCCTATTGCGTGTTTTCTTGTATTTGCAACGATTTTAGGAACCCAGATTGGTAACAATAAAATCATAAAAACAATCATTACAGGAAAATATAATAAAAGACCAATGACTATTCTAAAAATAATCTCATCGCCGCCGAAAAAACCAAAGTGAATATTAGCCCATATCGTTAGTATAAACATGATAATCATGAGGAATCTCACAAATCCACTGGATAAGTCGCTTAACTGATCTGGTGCAATACTTGATATACGGTTATCAAAGTCGTCGATATTGAATTTTGTTCTACAAAAATCGCAACCTGTAAAAAAACTGGTAACCAAGCACTCATGTCCACAGTTAGAGCATTTTACTTTTTCTGATGTTCCGGAAGCATTTGTTATTATAGAGTAACCAAGATAACGTTTATCTTTTATGGACAATTTCTTATTGCCTGATATAAAATATACCTTACGTCGCTTTCCATCCTCGTCGGTAATATTGCAAGCAACATTTTTACCATCATATAGCCATAGTGCTGAGAGCGTATTAAGAAGTCGAAATATATTTATGCTAAATCTTTCTCTTATCGTTACGCCAAGAGAATCTAGCCTTCTTTTTCGAAGCATTTTACTATAATAAAAGTTCTGTGTCAGCTTTTTTGACACATCAAGACCTTTTGCATTGTCTTTTCTATATTTCCTAATGAAGCTCCTCATTTCCTTTTGCTTTTCTTCATTAACAGAAGCTTCCATATCTATCTGGAACGTAGATCCTGCTATTGCTGCTTTTGTATATTGCTCTTTTCTTTTCATAACGCCCCCATAAGCCTATACTGAATATCCTTAAGGATATACAAGGATACTACATTACATTTTATTCAAATATAGTTTCGCTTTTAAAACCCCAATAACTGATTTTGCATCTTTTAAATTATTAGCCATGATTTCATCAACCAACTCATCTAAATCAATTTCTTCTACACTCAGCAATTCATTATGATCAAGATGTGCTTCACCGGCCTGCAGATCCAGTGCTAAATATAGATACAATGTTTCTCTGCAAAAACCCGGAGATGGGTACATCACACCTAAGTCCACCCATTTGTTTGCAGAATAACCGGTTTCCTCTGATAGTTCCCGCACAGCACATTTAAATGGATCCTCTCCATCATCAAGTTTACCTGCAGGAATTTCCAACAACTCCTCTTCCATCGGATAACGATACTGGCGCACCATTATTACCTTATTCTCATCAGTAACAGCAACAACACCAACACCGCCGGGATGCAGTACAACTTCCCTCTTTGCTTTATTACCGTTTTGTAATTCCACAATGTCCATTTTGACGTCTACTATAATACCCTCATACTTGGTATCTGTTTCGACTTGCTTTTCATAAAATTGCATTATCGTCTTCCCTTTCCTGCTTTTCGTCTATTTCCGCCCCAGCTCTCATCTGCCTTAAAGTTATATATAGGACGAATAACCTGCTCTATTTTAGCCGTATCTGTAATACCTGCAACAATCTCTTCCATAGGCTTATACGCCATGGGACACTCATCTAGTGTCCCCTTGTTAACTGACGTTGTAAAAATGCCCTCCATTTCCTTCTTAAAGGCATTTAGAGTAAATGTATTCTCAGCCTGTGTACGACTCATTAAACGTCCTGCACCATGGGGAGCACTAAAATTCCAATCCTCATTACCAAGCCCTGTGCATAGTAGGCTTCCATCACGCATATTAATTGGAATCAATAATGCTTCGCCTTTTTTTGCAGACACAGCACCTTTACGAAGAATCATTGCATCTAAATCAATATAGTTATGGATTGTAGAAAAACTACCATCATCTTTGAGCTTCATGCTCTTTAGTATCTCTTCCTTCATAATCTGACGATTCAGTACTGCGTACTGCTGCATTAACGCCATATCATGCAAGTAGTTTTCCATTAGCGCTCCCGACAGATATGCCATTTCATAAGGCACGTCCTTCTGATCGCGTCCGCCTACAGCCTCATAAGCTTTCTTTTGATAGTACTCTGCAACTTGTAACCCAATATTACGACTACCACTATGTATAACGAGATAAATTATCCCGTCACCATCTTTGCCAGCCTCAATAAAGTGATTGCCACCCCCAAGTGTACCAAGGCTATCTTTAGCACGACCAATATTAACCTTATCTCCACAACGCAGCTTAGATAAATCAATACGTCCATGACTACGATGGGGACGTTCACGGATACTTCTACCGGAAGGAATCTCCTTACGAATAAAACTGTCAAAATCCGGCAGGTTTAAACGCCTTTCCTTAAGCTTCACGGTCTCCATTCCACAGCCAATATCAACTCCCACCATGTTTGGAACAACATATTTGTCAATGGTCAAAGTAGTGCCTATTGTACACCCCTTACCGGCATGAACATCAGGCATTACACGTATTTTCGTGCCTTTCATGAACTCTTGCTCACACATAGCATGTATCTGCCCGGATGCTGAAGCTTCAATATTATCTGTAAATACTTTCGCTGTTGCATATTTTCCTTTGATCTCTATCATTAGAATATAGTTCCCTTTAATTAAATTATAATATATAAAAGAAAAACCGCTGCAATTACAACGGTTGCGAGACAATGGAGCGGGCGATGGGAATCGAACCCACGTAGCCAGCTTGGAAGGCTGGAGCGTTACCATTACGCAACGCCCGCTTATTGTTTCACGCTTGCGAATTATACCAAATAATTGCTCAATTGTAAAGGGAAAAAACGAAAATAATGAAAAACTTCAATTATTGGTTACAAGTCACAGGCTAGCCGTAATCAAGCGGTATGTCATGGATTTTTCGCGTATGTAGGGCGATGAGACCCGTTCTAGCGAAAAATTCAGGACATATTGCTTGATGTAGGCGGATTTTATGCATGTGTGTGACCCAATGTCATTAAGTTATCATTAACAATTATTGCTGGCTGATGATTATATTGCAGGTATTGCAGCTAAATAAATAACATCTCACCAGCCTTTTGTATTTGTGAGATATTATTGACCTACATATATTATTTATAAAATTAAACAACACTCCACTCATGAAGAGACTTTCCATCTTTATCATTTAGCCCTGTCCAAGTATTATCCCCACCATAACGTAGAAAAATGCCTAACTCATTCGGAGACGGAAATACAATATCTTCTGTTGTGACGAAATTATCGATTTTATCTTCATGGTCAGCTCTTAGGGTTTTTGCAACCTTTGCAGAATAATTCAATGTTCCATCCTTGTTTAGCTGTGGATCTTGAGTCAATTTAGCACCGGCTTTTAGCAGTAATTCTTTTCTCTTCTTCCAATAAACCTTTCCTTCACTACCTCTGTCACTAAAGGTGAATTCAACATCACTAAGCTCGGCATTCCACTTATGATTGTCTTTCATAGCGATAACATTCCTTTCCAATACACACAACTAATTACCTTTTGATAGATTATCGAATATTTCACAAAATTGTTGATGATTTTCAAGAAAAATATCTACTAAATCCGGATCGAAGTGACTTCCTCTTCCCTTTCGTATGATTTCAACAGCCTTACTGTGCGGAAATGCCTCCTTATACACTCGTTTCGACCTTAGGGCATCATACACATCCGCCAGGGTCATAATTCGCGCAGATAACGGAATATCTTCACCACTTAATCCTTCTCCATATCCACTACCATCCCATTTTTCGTGATGATATCGGGATATTTCCATACCTAAATTTAGAAACTTATTCCTGCTATATAATCCTGCAACGCTGGCAAGTGTGTTATATCCTTTTATAACATGACTTTTCATCATTGCGTATTCATCATCAGTTAATTTACCGGGCTTGAGTAATATGGCATCTTTAATCGCAACTTTACCAATATCATGTAATGGCGCTGCTTTTTCAATATCGTTGATATAATCTCTATCTACAATATGCTCATGCATATTAGCTTCGTGCAACTTTACTGCGATGAAACGACAGTACATAGCTGTTCGTTCTATATGTGCACCGGTATCATCATCACGTGATTCAGCTGACTTCACAAGCGCATGAATTGTTGCAGTTTGCGATGTCGTAATTTCACTTACTTTTTCTTGGACCAGTTCTTCCAACTGATTATTATATTTGTTGAGTAATATGTTATTCTCTTCCAACTGTTTCGATACTTCTGTATACTTAGTCATCAATTCAGAAATTAAATGCTTTTGAATCCGATTGTCCACCTGATCTGCAAAATATTCTAATACCAATGCTTGATCATCATCTATTTTACCAATAGGGAGAACATTCAAACTTTCAATATATTTATCGATTTTATTCATATCGAAAACCACCTTATCGCAACTAATTTATGCTTGGGAGCTGTCAAACAATAAGTTTGACAGCTCCTTACCAATACTCTTACAAATACTTATCTTCCTCAATAAGATAGTCAAAACCAACACTTCTCAATGATCTCAAACGCTTTATAACAGTCTCCACCGATTCAGCTCCGCGATGCATGCTGCCATGTTGTGGAGCGATTAAGGAGATATCGAGCTCTTCAATTTTTGTTAATGCATAATCCAGCGCACCTATTGACGGCATTACTCTTTCGTGAAATTCTCTCATCCCACTCCATTGACATTTATCCCCTGTTACAGCACAATTAGTCGGTGTTTTACATTTAAAACATCGACCCGACATTTCAGAATAAAATGACCAGTTATGATCAAATGCACCAAAAATATCACTACTAAATAAAGTCTTTGATTTTTCATCATATGTCATGAAGCTACCGGGAGCATGACAGAATGGTGTGAAAATAAACCTTAAACGTCTGCCACTTGAAAATTCAAAACAATGGTCGATTTCTTCAATACATCTAATGGGTGATTTTACTAAATAAAATTTTATGAATGGATTATTCATACGATGGGATATTATTTCCAACTCAGGGTTATCAATGATGGCTTCCATCTGCGGAATATTTCCGCATAAATCAGGGTCATAGTGTTGATATATAAGTCGTTTTATATTCTTTGGATTTGTTCCGGTCCTCATAATCTTTAACATAACCGTACTAAAATCATTCCTGCTTCCACTATCTATTACAACAGCCTCGTCATTATCGATGACAATAAATACATTACAGTGAAAACCTGCACTCAAATCCGGAAATCCTACCCAATATACTCCATCTGCGATTTCAATTGCATCATCATAATTGATATCTTTATGCATAATCATATACCGCCAATTCATAATTTATGTATATTAGTAACCTGATACTAACACATTTCGCAAATTTATTCCATTATAAAATTTACATATTTGCATATTTTACATTGTGAAATTGAAATAAAACGTGTATAATACAATGAGAAAATTTAACCGAAAGGAACTAATTTTATTATGCCAGTTACAATTCTTACACACCCGCTTATCCAGCACAAACTAACCATTCTTCGCGACATTGATACAGGAGTAAAAATTTTCCGTGAAGTCGTTGGCGAAATGTCTATGCTGATGTGTTATGAGGCAATGCGTGAACTACCACTCGAGGAAGTAAAAGTCATGACTCCCGTTGCAGAAGCAAATGTTATGGCACTTGCCGGTAAGAAATTGGCACTTGTTCCGATTCTCCGTGCAGGACTCGGAATGGTAGATGGAATCCTTGGACTTGTCCCATCAGCTAAGGTCGCACATATAGGTCTTTATCGTGACCCCGAAACACTTCTCCCTGTTGAGTATTATTGCAAAATGCCCCCTGATATAGCCGAACGAGATTGTTTTATTCTTGATCCAATGCTCGCAACAGGCGGTACAGCAGCAGCAGCAGCTCAATTCCTAAAAGATGCTGGTGCACGCTCTATAAAATTATTAACTATTCTATCCGCACCTCCCGGTGTTGAAAAAATGGAAGAAATGCATCCAGATGTAGAAGTTATCACATGTGCAGTGGATCCGGTCCTCAACAATCACGGCTACATTGTACCCGGCTTGGGTGATGCAGGCGACAGAATATTCGGCACAAAATAAATTACATATACGCCCTATAAGAGACAGTGAGTATAATCCGCTGTCTCTTATCCATTTTCTATATTTTGGATACCTCTAGAAACCTGACGTCTAGTTATACTCGCGAGTATAGATTGATTGATACCATTTTAACAATAAACCGATACAATGTCAGTATTGTGCATTTTCTATGCATTTGTTGTGAGAAGTGGCATGACATAGGTGGTAAGAAAAGCGAAAACACTTGACGTTTAAGCTAGTTTTTGATAAAGTATGTGTGCATGAACCAACGCACTGTAGCATACAAAATATGTCAGAATTTTCTTAATATAGCAATTGGAGGAACACTACAAATGTACGAGAAAAAGGCTACGATAATGAAACAAGTCGGCCTTCACGCAAGACCAGCCACATTTCTTATCCAAAAGGCAAATGAATACAGAAGCAGCATTTGGATAGAAAAAGATGAGCGCAGAGTTAATGCAAAAAGTTTACTTGGCGTATTGTCTCTTGGCGTCGCTCAAGGTGCTACTATCAGTATTATTGCTGATGGTCCCGATGAAGTCACAGCAGTTGATACTCTTTGTGAACTTATTAACTCAGACTTCGAAGAGTAAATCATCTATACACATCGATTACATAACATAAACCAAATAATCAAAACAAGAGCAAGTCTATTTAAAATCAGACTTGCTCTTTGCTTTATTTAATAATTTTATTTGGGTAAATATTATATACTATTTACGATAAAATAGAATGCCTGTACAAATTGGACCGCAATGATTTGAGATAACACAGCCTGCTTGTGAGCAAATTACTTCCTCAAAGTCGTGCAAAGACTTAATTTTTTCTACAACTTCTGAAATCAGTTCTTCGGACATTGTCGGCGGATATGTGACAAATATACGCCTACTGTCAATATCATCACGATCTTTAAGTCTGTCCTCAACGTACTGTAGAAGCACTTTTTCAAACGAACCACGATACTTCTTGCCTACATCCATTTTACCATCAATGACTTCAATGCAAGGATTTAGTTTTAGAAGATTTGCTCCAAGTGCTTGCAGTCCTGAACAACGTCCGCCCAGATGTAAATACTTGAGTGTGCCAATGACAAAGCTTGCTTCAACTTTTGGAATAAGTTTATCGAGTTCAGCAACTATCTCTTCAGGAGCCATGCCCTTTTCTGCCATTATTGCTGCATCGAGAACAATATGACCGCTTCCCGTAGAAAGATTTTGTGAATCAACAACATATACATTGTCAAAATCTTCTGCAGCTATTTTCGCACTCTGATTACATGCAGAAAATTGGCTTCCGATACTAATATGTACAATCGCATCGTAATCTTTTAGATAATCAGAAAAGTACTCTTGATATTCTGAAATATTAACTGCATTTGATCGGGTCATTCCTTTGCCGCTATTGACATAATCAAAAATGTCGCTCACAGTAATTTCAACACCATCTTTGTATGGCTTCTCGTCCATAATGATGTATAGGGGTACAATACCAATGTTATGTTTTGCAATGAGTTCCGGTGAAAGATCGCACGTACTATCGGCTGTTATTAAAACTTTCATTCAGTATCCTCCATTTTAGTATTGTATATTATATTTTATTATTGACCTGCAGCTTCTTCGTATACAGAAACGCATTTGCGATCACGACCCATAGGCTCAAACTTAACTCTACCACTTTTTAGCGCGAACAATGTATCATCTTTACCCTTACTTACATTGATTCCAGGATGAATCTTTGTTCCACGTTGTCTTACAAGTATATTACCTGCTAAAACGAACTGACCATCAGCGCGTTTTGGACCTAGTCTTTTTGACTTACTATCTCTACCGTTCTTTGTTGAACCTACACCTTTCTTATGTGCCATAATGGTTCTCCTTTCATATCTGTAAACTAATTAATACTTTAATACCGTTATTATTTTATTCAGCTTTCTCTGCTTCTACTTTTTCTGCTTTAGGTTTACTGGCTCTAACTGCGACTTTTTCAACTACCAGTTTAGTATAAGGCTGTCTGTGACCTTGTTTTCTGCGATAGCCTTTTCTTCTTTTCATTTTGTAAACGATAATTTTCTTTTGTTTACCGCTTTTTACAACCTTTGCAGTTACAGTTGCACCTTTAACCAGTGGAGAGCCGATTTTCGCACCATCTTCACTTAGTACAGCAAGAACCTTGTCAAATTTGACCTTAGCGCCTTCTTCAGCATCAAGCTTCTCGATATAGATTTCGTCACCTTCTGTGACCCTATACTGTTTACCACCAGTTTCAAAAATTACATGTGCCATGATTTTACCTCATTTAATTAAGACTCGCTGTCAAGGGCGACGGAAAAGTCCGCACTTATAAAACCCGTTCCAAGCGGCGTTAAATAATCTATCATTTTAACGAGTAAATGTCAAGCTTTTTAGTCAAATCTTGTGATAATAATCCAATGTGCGAAAAGACCTATCAAGATGCTTCAACAAATAGTTTTCTGTTGCCTTTGATAACTCACGCAAAGAATCATCGCTTAGAGAAAAAGAGAACAGCTTTTTAACATTGCAATTCAAAATATATTCAGCAGCTCTTGTCGCACCAACACCAAGATTGATAAAACCATCTTCCATAGAGTTACCCTCTGTAGTACTGCGGCCATTCAACAATGGTGCAAAACCCGAAACAGCCATCAAACGCAACTCAAACGCAGGTTTTACAATATCCGGCGACATAATTTTTTCACTAAGAGCATACAAAGTATTAAGGCACAGAGGTAAAAGCTCAATATTCAAGCTATCCTCGTCAGAAACAGCCTCCATCAATTCCGCAATATAAGTGCCCAAAGCAAGTAATTTCAAATCATCTCTTAAACCAATAAACTGCTCAACACTGCGCGCTTCACTCATCGTCCATCTATCTTTTTTCTTAAACAGTGTCATCTCCGAGAAAACAAGCAACCCGGTAGACGAAGCAAGCTTACTATTTTTTCTATGTGCACCATGAGCAGAAACAGTTAACTTCCCCTCAGAACTCGTCAATATAGTAAGAATCTTACTAGAATCCTTATAAGCAACCTCTCGCAATACAATGCCCGATGTGTTAATGTACATGTAACTTACTATCCATTCTTGTTTATTGCCAATGCAAAGCACATAGTGGGCGGCAATAGAGCGTTTTATTTCACATATCCAAAATTTTTCATCATGCTACGGCTATCGCGCCAGTTCTCTTTTACCTTTACCCAAGTCTGCAAAAATACCTTCGCACCCATAAACCTTTCAATATCCTCTCGAGCAAATTGACCGATTTTTTTAAGCATAGCACCCTGCTTACCAATTATCATACCCTTATGACTTGACTTCTCGCAATAAATCGTAGCATCAATATCAATAATGACATTATCCTCATCGCCACGTTCAGAAAACTTCGTTATCTCAACTGCAGTACCATGTGGAATTTCCTTATCAAGACAAATCAGCAACTTCTCACGTATAATCTCTGCAACAATCTGTTTCTCGGGCTGATCGGTTGACATACCATCAGGAAAAAGCTGCGGACCGGATTTTGCATACTTTTCAAATATTTTCAATAATTCTGAAATGCCATCGCCTTTTCTGGCAGATATTGGAATAATTGCATCAAAATCATGCTTTTGTGAATATGTCTCAATGATTGGAAGAATCGCATCGGGTTTGACAGTATCTAGTTTATTTATAACCAGAATTGACGGAACTCTGGACTTTTTTATATGCTCAATAAGCATTTCCTCTTGCACACCAATACCATCTATCGGCTCAACCATCAAAACAACAGCATCAACATCAGCAACGCTCTCCTTGACAACTCCAACCATATAATCACCAAGACGAGTCTTTGCCTTATGAAACCCTGGAGTATCAAGTAAAATCATCTGTACATCCTCGTATGTAAACACACCGAAGATCCTATTACGAGTAGTCTGTGGCTTTGGTGAAACAATTGCAACCTTATCACCAGTCAACTTGTTTGTAAGAGTGGACTTACCGGTATTTGCCCTCCCAACAATTGCTATCATTGCTACTTTATTTATCATTATTATGACCATTCCTTTCGCATTATTTGGTCACAAAATAACCATGAATAAGGGATGGTCATTTCGTGCATTAATTTACGGTTTCCCGCAGGGAGAGTAAATTGGCACATTCTAATGTAAGTTTGAATTTATTCAAACTTATATTCGTCCATTTCTTGAATTATATTTTTAGTATGTTGGTGCATTATCTTTTCGTTATCATCATTATCATGGTCATAACCAAGCAAGTGAAGCGTTGAATGAATTACCAGGTATGCTAACTCATACTCTACAGTATTTTCATACTCCCCCGCCTGCCTTTTAACTGACTCAGCAGACACTACGATATCTCCCAAAGGCAACTCGCTCATATTCTCATCATAATCCAAATCACCATGATTTTCCCAACCTGCATCATGAAACTCTTGCATTGGAAAAGACAGAACATCTGTAGCCGCATCAATACCTCTGAACTTGAGGTTATATCCCTGTATCCCACCATCTTCGGCAACTAATATACTAACACAACATGACACATCAACATCTTCATATCGCAAAGTTGCAAGCACAGCCTGCTCAACCACATTTGCAATACTTTCATCAGCCATCTCATAATCAGTAAATTCTATGTAGATATTATGCATAAATTTCACTTTCACTATCCTAAGGAACTGTTAAGAAATAAGTTGACGATTTTGCCGCCGAATTTTTGTTGTCATGCGAAGTGAAAAAACCGCCGGAATGCCTGTGGCCTTTCAAGGTTTTTCCGCATCGCATGGCGGCAAAAAGGCAAGACAAAGCGTCAAGTTATTTCTTAACAGTTCCTAATATAAGCTACCCTTCTCGACTGCAGTCAGTCGTTGTGTTTGCAATAAAACAAATTATTTCCGATCGCGAGGTTTGCCTTCTCGATTATCGTAAGCATTAATTATGCGTGACACCAGCTCATGGCGCACGACATCTTTCGATGAAAGACGGCAAATAGCTATATCAGATACATTCTCAAGTACACGCATCGCATCACGTAGTCCACTTGTTTTGTCCGGAGGTAAGTCAATCTGTGTTATATCACCGGTTATTACAATTTTCGAACCAAACCCCAAGCGAGTCAAAAACATCTTCATTTGCTCACGAGAAGTATTTTGAGCCTCATCCAGAATGATAAAAGAATCATCCAAAGTTCTACCACGCATGTATGCAAGAGGAGCAACCTCAATATTCCCTCTCTCAAGGTACTTATTATACGTATCAGCCCCTAAAAGCTCAAATAAAGCATCATAAAGCGGACGTAAGTATGGATCCACCTTACTCTGTAGATCACCCGGCAAAAAGCCAAGACGCTCACCAGCCTCTACTGCAGGACGCGTAAGAATAATTCTATTTATAGCTTTAGCACGAAACGCAGCCACGGCATGAGCAACAGCCAGATACGTCTTCCCTGTTCCGGCAGGACCGATTCCAAGTGTTACTGTATGCTTGCTAATTGCTTCAGTATACTTCACTTGTCCTAATGTCTTCGCTTTTATCGGCTTGCCTTTTGCAGAAATACAGATAATATCACGACTAATTTCGCCTATCTTATCGTCATGACCTTCCCTTACCAGTCCAATGATATACTTTACCTTTTGTGAATCAATTGGCTCGCCTTTTGCCGCAACTAACAGCAACCCATTTATAATGCGTTGCGTATAATGGATATTCTCCTCATCGCCGGTTACTGTCAACTCAGAATTTCTGTCAATAATACTGACAGAAAGTTCTTCCTCGATTATCTTTAGGTTTTCATCAAAAGACCCAAAAACACTTATTATGTTTTCCAATCTGTCAATACTCATTGTTAATTCGCCCATATAATGCATTTCTCCTATTCAAATTAATCTTTTAAACGGTTTATGACATCCTCATCAGGCACTGCAATTATTGTCTTAAAATCTCGATAATTCACCATACCGGGGCGACCTCCCGGAATTCTCTTCACATTCTTAACCAATGTATAATCAACCAAGACCTTCCCATCCGATCTTCCGGCAGAATAATATGCCGCAATTGCGGCAGCTTCTTCCAAAGTCTTTTCATCAGGTGATACTCCTGCACAAGATATTATAACATGGGAACCATGAATTTTCTGCGCATGTAACCAAATATCCATTCTGTTAGCAGATTTTAGTGTCAATCTATCATTTTGCAGGTTGTTTTTACCCGCTAAAATACGTACTCCACTTGATGACATAAACTTATATGGCGAAATTTCTGCTTGCTTTGACGATTGCGACTTACCTCTTTGCTTCTTCGTCTGCTTTTCTGATTTTTGTTGCTTCGACTGCCTGACATATCCTGTTGTTGAAAGCTCATGTCTAATTTCTGATAAGTCTTGTTCACTTTCCACTCGTTGTATTTGACCAATTACACTTTCAATATATTCTAATTCTTTTTCACCATTTTCAATCAACTCCGAAAGAAAGTTACGAGCATTTTTCGCCTTAGTATAAGTTTTATAATACTTTGCAGAATTCTGCTGTGGTGTTTTTCTAACATCAAGTTTTATTTCCCGAACTCCACCACTTTCTGAATAAAAATCTTCAGCAATCAGAGTCTCTTGACCTTTTTTAATTAGATGGAAATTTGCTGTTATTAAATCTCCACACTCTCTAAAGTAATCTCGCTTGTCTGTTTCACCCAGTTCTCTCCTTTGTGCAGCAAGTTTACGAATAAGTCTATCCCGAGCAGTTGTCATAGTCTTTAATGTTGACGCACTTCGCTGACTCATACGAAGTTCTTGTGCACTACGTGTATAGTACTCGTCAAGTAATTTTGAAAAATCGCACAATCGCGTTGCAGTTGCAGTTGATTCATACTGCTTAATATGCGTATAGGAAAAATCTAAAGGCTTATCATCAACAGAGCTAATTAACCAAGGTTCATATTCACTTGATTTTACCTGTTGTATAAGGTCGAAAAACGCAGTAAATAGAGCATTACCATTGTCACTTATCCCATTGAAGCGATAATCAGTTTCGCCATATGCACGCCAAACTATCTCCCTACAGATTAACGGAGATAATGCTTTAAATGTTTTTATTAACCATTTATCAATCGCATCATCGGATTCAAAATTTATTAACGTTTGAAACTGTGCTTCTGTCACGCTCATAGGATCTACTTTGCCTTCTTGTACCGGAGGATTACGATAAACCAGTCCCGGAAGCACCGCCCTTTTTTCGCTTAAATCTCCATCCACACGTCGCAAACAATCCAGTATAACTCCATCGGCATCAACAAGTATAAGATTAGACTGTCGACCAATCATTTCAACAATCATTTTCATTTCAGAGCGAACACCCATAGCACCAACTGTTTCTAACACAAATATCAGCACACGCTCTGCAGCAGGCTGCACAATATCAACAATCCGAGCCCCAACAAGATGTTTCCGAAGCAACATACAAAACATAGGTGGTACTTTTGGATTGTCAAATCTATGCTCAGTAAAATGTACACGAGTATCACCGGAGCCAACAGAAATGAGTAATTTGAACGACTTCCCACCATGACCTCGAAGAGAAAGAAGCACAACATCACGTTCAGGCTGTTGCACTTTATCTATTTTAATACCAATAATTTGACTTGCAAGCTCATTTCTAACAGCACCAAGACAAATAGCATCAAGAGGCATAAATAATTCAATCCTTCCATTTTTTGGCAAAGACTACATAGACCTTGTATGTGTCATCTCAAAAATTTCTCACACCATTCAGTCACTAACAATAACAGCAAACAACTCATTCAACCGATCAACACGGCCACAAAGATACAAGTGACCAAGCAACGCTTCAAGCCCCGTCGCGGCATGATACTCCTCATGCGTTGAACCCTTAGGAACTGAATTAACATGCGAATTTCTACCACGCTTATACACTGAAAACTCATCGTCACTAAGCAAAGACATAATTTTACTAACGGCAACCGCCTGCGCCTTTGCAGAAACAAACGTTACAGCCTTTTTATGCAAGTTCTTTGCTGATGATGCACCTGTTTCACAGAGCCATGTGCGTATCATAAGCTCATAGACAGCATCACCAATATGAGCCATTCCCAATACAGAAATTTCAGAAACTCTATTACTCTTCTCCGGACACAGGTAATTCTTCAGAATCCCTCACCTCATTATCTATAACTTTACTTACAGAAATATTAATAACATTTGCTACTATCAAAATTATTGAACAAATATATAACCACACCATTAAAATTATAAAAGATGCCAGAGAACCATAAAGAAGTTCATACCGGAGCGAAAACGTTATCAATTGTGAAAATAAAATACTTGTACCAACGACCACAATTGCAGCTGCCAGCGCACCGGGTAAGCGGGACATCGCGGTAGTGTGCTTTGGAGCAGAAATTATATATATGCTAAATATCACAGCAAAAAACAATAGGAATAATAATATAAATCTTATCCATCCCCATATTGTTGTCAGTTCAGATATATGAAAATGAAAATCCAAAAATTGCATGAGCCATGCTCCGGAAAGTACAATTAGCGCAGAGCCGTAAATTGCTACTAAAAATAATATTGAGAAAATGAAACTGATAGTAATTCCCATAATTCCGGAGAAACGCATTTTACCCTGAATATCACCGGTTATGCCGATAAAAGTACGAAACGCAGCGGATGATGATGTGAGCATCGCAGCAACGGCGAATAAAAATAACACCTCAGAACTTCTATCCGATACCTGTCCAAAGAAATCAGAAATCATTATAAATGCTGCATCCGGAATAATCCCCTCAAGTAATGCAAATGCGTCCGTATCTTGGATATTTAACACCCCAAGTATTATGCTAACACAAATTAAAAATGGAAATGCAGAAAGTGTTAAGTAATACGACAAAGCTGCTGCACTTCGTGTAACCGGATAGTTCATAAAAGTATGAACAACTTCTTTAACAATATTTGACAATTTAATTTTCATAGTTGCTACTCATGCTTCGTAATTCTGCGGGTTGTCGCAGAATTACGTCAGTTTTTCATGGACTATTTTACATTACTAGTGGTTTGTGCCATCTAAAAGTTGTGTGATATTTTTGTGTATATTTTTACAAGACAAGGCGTGAGGAGGGCGAATACCCATCGGTATTTAACTGACGAACAACGCAGTATTGTGA
>Ga0123355_10007313_pt1 | contig 16528 bp, 12 predicted proteins | sample TergutEmb28metaG_3_FD_89872 | JGI IMG/M metagenome (GOLD analysis project Ga0123355, IMG submission 89872) | Embiratermes neotenicus P1 segment gut microbial communities from Petit-Saut dam, French Guiana - Emb289 P1 | ecosystem: Host-associated > Arthropoda: Insects > Digestive system > Gut ...
GACCCTATTTCCCATCACTCGGGTGCTTAAGTGTGACTGTCGGCGTTTATGGTGAAGTGCCAGCCCCCCGGATTTGACATCTAGTATCCCTATTTGCCAACTTAGGGTACCCGGGTGGCTCAACACGTAAGAGGTAAGTGCGGTGAATTACGATCCGGTGATAACACTGACATTTATCTGCGTTAGTACGTCATTTCATACTTAAGAAGTGGAAATGCTGAGCAATGTGAAAGTGTAGCGAACTGGGGTGAAGTGTCGGCAGGCGGTCTGATGACGCAGAGTTACGTCATGCAATGGTATGTCGTAGGTTGATTTGAACAAACTATTCTTTCCCTTTTCGACTTTTTTCATTAATAATCACGTTGAGTTGGTGGAAGTACTGATTACTAGTGATTCGCCAAAATGTTCATTCGTTTGCTGTTGTGTGCGGGATGTAACAAGGTCGTGGTGGTTCCATTGGTCCATACCGTGTGCATATTGCTGATCGATAGGCAATAGCATTACATTCATAAATACAAGTGCGTTTGTTGGTATTTAATATATTTTGTGCATCTAATTAATGCACGCAATGTGGAACACAACGAAATGAATGCAGGTTGTGCCGCTCTGGAAACAACACAACAACCACGATATCAAAACCTACTGGACACTGGACCTTACTGACACTTTGAGGACCAGCGGTAACCTGAGCTGCATCCAGACAGTCCGTACCGCGCAGTAAACACTCCGTCTTGGTTATAAAAACCAGTCACTCAGTGCTGTATAGGGAAATAATCGCTGTTTGTTCTGAGATCCACACGAAACACATAAATACACTGTGTGGGCAGAACGTAGAATTTGTGAGTGCTAAACCTGGTGGTACATATAGTGACCACTGGGCTTTAGAGGGTTAAGTTGATCTGGTAGTACAGAAGTAAAAGAAATGGCTGACACCACTTCTTAGTGTCAAAAATACAGTAGCAGTCAGGAACAGATTACCCATTCCTGTCACATTAACAGATTTTCCCAATCCGTGTATAACGTTGACGGTCTCCCCTAAATAACGTCAACCCGCAGACCGCATACATAATTTGCAGTAGTATTTGAAGATCGCATAATTACAAACAAGAACATGTTCAAACCGTTTACATGTTTTATTGAGTCAATGAAAAATGTAATTAATGGTACTGCGATCATCCTAGGCGTCAAGAAAATGAAACCAGGATTGGGACAGAACTGGTGCAAAAAATATCACCCTCTACTGAACCGGCTGTAAAGTGTGTTACATCGTTCTTGCAGGTAAACAACATCTTTAATATATTTCAAATTTTCAATAAATTACTGTCCATTTTAGTACGAAATGGGGGCTTCAGGGACCACTAAATATCGGCGGACCACACTTTGATAACCACAGTGGGTACAGCAAGCACAACCGCACCATGACAGGTGCCACTGTGCTGTCTGACAGTGATGTGGGCATAACAGCTGTCCGAACATCTGACGTCGACACACACCAGGCACAGACATCACACACACACACCACACACATCACACACACACCAGATACACACCACACACACACATCACACACACACCAGATACACACCACACACACACCACACACACAGACACACACCAGACACACGCACATCACACAGACACACCACACACACACACCAGACACACACCACACAAACACCACACACACACACATCCACACACACACCAGCCACACACACACATCACACAGACGCACCAGACACACACACACCACACACAGATACACACACCACACACCCACACACACACCAGCCACACATCACAGAGACGCACCAGACACACACAGATACACACACCACACACCCACACACACATCACACAGACGCACCAGACACACACACTACACACACACAGATAAACACACCACACACCCACACACCAGCCACACACACACACACATCACACAGACGCACCAGACACACACACCACACACACACAGATATACACACCACACACACACACCAACCACGCACCACACCACACAGACACACCACACACACAGATACACACACCACACACCAGCCACACACCACACCACACAGACACACACCACACATACACACCAGACACACACACACCACAGACACACACACCACACACACAAATAACACACACACAGATACACACACCACTCACACATCACACAGACACACACCATACAGACACACCACACACACAAACCACACACACACACACACCACACCCATACACCACTCGCAGGACTGTACGTGGACACAGGCTCCCCAGATACTGTGTGACAATGCAAGATGTCGGCACACCTCCAGTTCCATGCAGCGAAGTACTTCGCAGCAAGACAACTGCGCAGTTGGTCAAACAATCGCCTTACTATTGTAAAATCCGAAGGTTCGTTGCCGTACTAACAACAGCCCCACTGAATTCAGGGGACGTCCGTACTTCAACTTCACTCTGCTCTCTAACTCATGCTCTGCAGTAATTTCTCGTGCCCGTCGCGATGCCGGAACGCCACAGGATTGGATTGCTAACAGCTTTGACCTCACTGCGCCTCCATTAACATTATTAAATTCTGGTAAGACCCTTTGCTAGCTGAAGGGTTCAAAATATCAGCACTCACCAGGCTTTTTTCGTACCAAAATAGTCATAGCCCACACAGACCAACACAGCAGCCCCGAACTACAAACAACACACTTTTCGAAGTTCAGTTGGACAACACTCACAGCATACTCACGGCGATTTGACAACATTCATAGGTCATCACGTTCATTCCAGCCTGACGGTCGACAAAGCGTCGTGTTGTTCTTCAGTCAATGACGAGCCTAACCGCTCTGTGTCCAGCCATGAATGCCTGTGGCTTTAGCAGTCACACTTCTACGTTCTGCCCACGCAGTTTTCGTGTGCCATATACAGCAGTGCACTGTTCTCTGCGAAGTAGGAACTGATTTTATATGCAACTTTGAGTAGTTTCAGTGTTCATTATTTGTCGTCCAAATACCGAAGCTCTCCACTACGCAGTTTTGTTCAGCCTCTGCACGTTACTCTGCCTCATTTCCAGATATTCTCCTCAGACACTCTCAGTCCAGGTTATTTTCTCATGACATCAAACAATTAACCTTTTACAGACCAACATTGCACCGAATTATACATGAAGACGCAGTCCGTACCGCGCAGTAAACACTCCGTCTCGGTTTCAAAGACCAGTCAGTTAATGCTGTATAGGAAAATAATCGCTGTTTGTTCTAAGATCCACACAAAACACATGAATACACTGTGTGGGCAGAACGTTGAATTGTTGAATGTTAAACTGGTGGTACATATAGTGACCACTGGGCTTTTAGGCACCAGAAGATTCTGATCCAGCAGTCAGTTTATTTGTATGCTAAATCCAAATGCTGGATCCCTTGGCAGTTCACCTGGTTCAAATTTCCAGCTCGACACGGCAAGTCACTTTGTCTATTGCGAACGGATTCTGTTCCAATTTAAAACCCTTTTCCACTTTCCATGCTTAACCACCTGCCAGCTGTAGTGCATATCGCGGAATACACGAGTAGAGAAAAAACGGTCATTATGAAACGGGCTGACAACAGGAAATGCCGCGAGATTAGGCATTCCTTACGAAGCAGGGAAGAAAGCTTTCCGTGGAGACCGTCCGCCCATCTGTCCTTGCGACTGTGACCCTCCGTCTGACACTACGAGGTTCCTCGGATTTTCATGAAACTCATTCCTGCTGGACTTTCCATGCAGTACAGAACAAGAAAACGTGGAGCCCTAACTCCGTTCCCCCATCCTTGGTGCTTAATTCCTTACGGACACAACGTTACCTTCACCGTCTGGGGTTATGGCAAGTCTGGCCGCAAGACAGACCGCGGTATTGGGGAATGCGTGGAATTGTTACAGCAGGAAATTGGTACAGTGTCGAAATGACCAATGAAATCCCGGTGTTATGGAACGTCATAGCTGTCTGTCTGTCTCTCCGATGGAACACGCTTCACATAGACTATACAAAGACGCAACTGGGTTGGGGCGAATCCCCCCGCCCGCACCGAGTGTTCTGCCTACGATGTTGCAGGCTATACAGGGTGTACTTGGTGCATGTGGACAGGACGGACGGACTGTGACGGTTCGTTGTTGCCCGAGACGCATCGTATGTTGTCACAGTACCAGACTGTACGGTCACACTGCGTCACCAGACACACAGAAGCTGATCAAAGCTTGCAGCACGTGTGGCAGAGAAAGTAATGCGTACAGGATTTTGATGGGGAAATATGAAAGAATCACTAAAAGTCACAGGTGTATATGATAGGAGAATATCAAAAGGTATGAAAGTCACAGAATGAGAAGGCTTAGACTCCAGACTTTTGGCTCGAGAAACGAACAAACAGCGGACCGTTGTGGACTGCGGGTTGCATACAGCATGGGCGACTTGCTGATTGGTTAAGGAACTCTGACATTTTAAAGAAGGGCTGTGCCACACGGATTTACTTACAGGTGGGTGGGTAGGTCGGTAGGTAGGTAGGTAGGTAGGTGGGTTGGTTGGTTGGTTGGCTGGTTGGTTGGTTGGTTGGTTGGTTGGTTAGTTATAACATCACTACACACACAGCGATTATGTCCTCAACAGCGGATCTCCCAGCAACAAAAACGAAGTGGACGCAGATGCGGTCCAAGCAGCCCTGTCTGTAAAGGCTGATCACCAGCACCCTGCAGCACTTGGCGCTGTGTGCACGTTCACAGGCCCGAAACGTCGGAATGGCACTCCACTGGCGGCTACACCGTGCTGCAAGCCACTGCAGGTGACAAACACACAACGCCACGCGCTGCCAACTCATGCACACATAATATCCCTTCAAGTGTTACTACGACCACACGTGCCACTTCACAGACAAGGAAATTAGGTGCTGCCTTCTCAGTGTGGATTCTGGCTGTAGTGGGATTTGTGGTGGAAGAAGTGGCAATAGGACTGTGTTTTCTCCCAGCACTTCGGGTTTTCTCTATCAATATCATTCCGCCATATTCATTCGTTCATTCATCGTCCTTGCTCTACAGTCTTAGCAACTGTCAGCGTCCTTAAACACCATACAGACACGTTGGTTTTCCCCTTATAGTCACCAATTCACCACTGCTCCATATCACCACCCCACAGTGCAGTGCAGTGCTAACCACGTCCCTTCCTTTGGCCTACCCTCGGTCTGGTAAGCTTGATTGGTGGAAAAACAAGGAAAGCTGGCATTGTAACCAATTGCACAATATGAGGGATTATTATTATTGTTCTTATTATTATCGTTATTTATTCTGAAGTCACAGCTGATTAGCTGCCTGTGACAAGAGACCAAACACTTCTGATTCATAATTCTGCTAAAAACCTTCTAACCATAAGAAATGTCTTGAGTGCGTTATTATTATTATTATTATTATTATTATTATTATTATTATTACCGTCTAACTACTGTCAGCATCACAGAGGCCAGTGTCCGCCCGCAGTCACCCGGTTACTGCGCCCCGCCCCTCTCCGACACCAACAATGCACTGTCACTGTCCCACACCTGCTGCCCTCAGTAACAAGCCTCTCATTCCGTTCTACTGCTTGTATCTATAGTTCCAACAAATACTCACACAGCCTTGCTAAGTAATCCCCTCCCCCCACCACCACCCCACATCAACAGCCCCATGATGTCTGCCTACCTGTAGCGCAGCAGTGTAAGTCATTTAGGCACACTCCATACATAAGACTCGGCACTGAGCGAAGTGACTTCATGGCGAAAGTAAGTTAGGTGGAAGAAAACTATTTGGGCTGTTCAAGGAAAAGGCAGAGCAGAGCAGAGCAGAGCAGACGTGACAGACTGTTTATATGAACAGAGAGAGCAGAAGAAGAATATTCATAACGTTTAATGAAGCTGCTGTTATATAGACACTGGCTGCAGACTGCAGGAGAGTTGCTTGAACAGAGCGTGATGAGATGCTGCAACTGGCTGTTGGCACTGTGGTGTGGATAGCTGACTGACCGACCGACCGAATGACTGCTTGACTGACTGACCGACTGACTGACTGACTGACCAAACGACTGACTGACCAACTGACCGGCTGATTGACTGAACAACTGACTGACAGACTGATTTTATTATGTTGATATCAGTTGCGCGTCAGACAGACAGACAGACAGACAGACGCCAGCCATACCCGGCCGACAGAATCTCCACACTGCGCAAGGCAAAGCGTGGAAATCAAATTCGGGAAATAGAGACGCTAAATTAGTAGGTCGACTGACAGCCCCGGAAACCGACATACGTACACGTGGGCTCTGCTTGTACCAGTGTAGTTACGTGTGAGCGATACAGCCGTGCCTTGAAACAACTGATCTCCCCGCAATTGCCGTCGTACAAGTTGCTAACAAATATCATATTCCTTTCGAACTCAAAAGCTATTCTTCGCGTCTCACATTTCAACTGCAAACGACCACTCGCCCTGTCTTACACACTTCCATTTGTTCTATCATTTTCCGCTTCTTCCCGTATCAGTTGTACAAGAAACCAGCCACTTTCCTTCAGCTCTCCATCAATATTATTTCTTCCATTCGTTCCCTTAGTGATCCAATTCTTTCCCTTCCAATTTGCCACCTCCTCTCTTCACCACAATTTATCACGCTAACAGGCTCAACCGCTCTCTACCTTTTTTCCCACTGTCTCATTCATTTTCTCTGTCAAGCTTATTACAAGATCCCGTGAACCTTCTCTTGCGCTCATGCAATGTTCTTCATCAACGGTTCATTCCATGGAAGAACTTTTCGAGGCTTTTGCTTACAGGAAGAAATCAGAAGCGATGCAGTGAATATTCATGAGACGCGGTACCGAGCGGCGGTGGAGGAACACAGCATCGTTATTGCGCGATCAGCAGAAACCAACCACGGAATAAATTTTCAATTTTAAACGCCTCTTCCAAACGTTTAGGACATTAGGATTTGCCAGTGACAAAGACAACACACAACTTCGAGCAGCATATAAAGCATAAAAATTAATATTTAATGCAATCCAACTTCGGACGCAATACAGTATATGAAGTGACTGACACAGAACATCATTCCATCAGACATGGAAATAATCAAACTTACTTTGTGAAAGGCGGGGCTTGACTGAGCTGAGAGTGATTTGTTGAATATCAGGACAGTGGGGGGGGGGGGAGCCGAGTCCCCATCCACCTCGTATTATCCCGGTATGGCGAAACCAATAACGAAAGGTCTAAAAGTGTTATTAAAATATGTTTTCAAGAACTATCAAAATCACGAAGATCGGGTCTCAGGCGTACAACAAACAGAAGAATACAGTTTAATGGTTCATGCAGACCAAACAAAAGCGTTGTGTTGCTCAGCTAACCGCTCTGCAGTCGAAACACTTTTACTTGAATTTCGTTATGCAGAAGCATTTCGACGGACAGTTGTAGAGGGTGTGTTGTTTAACGTTGCTATCGACTGCTATTATTACACAGGTTTGGTGAGAGATGAGTGAGTGTGGAGGATTGGTGGATGGTACTGACAGGGTAGGAAAGATTACTTCTGGTGATAAATCTGTCTCGCTACTAATTTGTGCGCCACAAATCCCACACGGACGGATCCGGATATCAGCCCGTGTCCCCACAGTGAAAGTATGTCGCTCAGGGTGCAGAACGCAGAGTGGTCCAGTTTGTGCCTGCGAAGAATCGCGAAGAGGTTGCACAGATCTTGGGGGCGCTACAGAATACCGAACTGGATGTTGCCTGCAGTAGCCGGCCGGCAGAGATATCCACCATACAGGTGACACTGCAACATGACGCGGTGCAGTCTGGTACAAACTATCAAAATTTGTGGGAAATTCTTGCCTCCATGTTCAGAAACAAAATGGAGGCAGAAATTCCACCTGAACATCAGTACTTGTCTGGGCGAGTCAAATTGCACCAGACAGCAACCTGCATCACAACAGACTGACAAGCGTCTGTACAGATACAAGTGTCTGTACAGATACAAGGGCCTGTACATATCCTCACATTAACGCTGTGTGATAGTTTCGCAGACGAAGTTTGTGGTCTGCCCCTCAACAATGAGAGTTCATTTCAGTTTTCCTTTCAAGAAGACATGTTTGGAAAGCTGCCTTCGGGGCTTCAACAAGTATGGCAGAATGAAATATGCGCCCTTCTGCAATATCACGTAGTGTATGGTGTTAATTCCTCACGGACGTTTCGGCGCAACCAATCGGTCAAGAAATCCAAGACGAAAGGCTCTGTTCGTAGATTTATTGACCACTGAAGATGGGACCGACAGGTTGTTCCGAAACGTCGGTAAAAAACTGCCACCGTACGTTGCGTAATGACCCAGAAGAGCGCAGATGTCATCTACTTCTCGGCGGAAACCTGAAGTCAGTTTGGTCATGTGCAGTTTAGCGTGACAGCAGGTCTGACGTTTGGTAAGATATGGGTGGGGCAGTCTTGGTGTTGTGGAGAGTGTATTTACGGTGAAATTAATGACGCCACTAGCAGCTTGCTATGTAAGGATATTAACAATAAAACACACAGTCTGCGTACTTTTGAATGTGTCTGTATGTTGTGCGTTGTGTTGGTTTCGTTAACGAATATTAAGCAAAATGCACGGATGAATAATTTCAAAATGCTTCTTTCAAGCCTGCTAAATACGAAGGGTCTCAAATGGTTCATGCATTACGTCACGTGTAACATCACAATGTTACAATTGCAGTGTTCAGCCGCTCAGTGCAGACGTGCTGAACATTCGTGACGTGGCAGTGAAAGTAACGCCAGTTACTGCAGAGGAACGGCGCACTCGTTGTGCTGTCGGTACTGACAGTTACTGTCCGACGTCACAGGACGGGTGAAGGTAGCAGAAATTACTTCAGAATTAATTATAGCTTATTAACACATTGTGCTCATCAAGAACAGAATTTTGAATTATAGCTTTCAGTGGAACCGAACATCGGGAGGCCTGCAAGACAGGAACTGAAAAAGAAAGGGGATAAGAAGAAGGGACGAGGACGCTGGAACCTGCTGTCGACGTCGTCTGTCGTGAAAACTTACCTTGAACTGGCGTATTCATGTATTATGTAAGATTCAAGCGTCTGCGTTTTGTCGGCGCTGTTCGAAAGTTAAACAAACACACAGAACTGCAATACTGTAAGACAAAACTGTTGGGAAGACAGAACTGTTTGCAAAACAGAACTGTTTACAATATAGAACTGTTTACAATACAGAACTGTTTGCAATACAGAACTGTTTGCAATACAGAACTGTCTGCAATACAGAACTATTGATAAGACAGAACTGTTTGTAATACAGAACTGTCTGCAATACAGAAATGTTTGCAATACAGAATTGTTTGCAATACGGAACTGTTGATAAGACAGAACTGTTTGTAATACAGAACTGTCTGCAATAAAGAACTGTCTGCAATACAGAACTGTCTGCAATACAGAACTGTCTGCAATACAGAACTGTTTGCAATAAAGAACTGTTTGCAATACAGAACTGTTGATAAGATAGAACTGTTTTAATACAGAACTGTTTGCAATACAGAACTGTCTGTAATACAGAACTGTTGATAGGATAGAACTGTCTGCAATACAGAACTGTTTGCAATACAGAACTATTTGCAACACAGAACTGTTTCACTCGACTTCTTTTTAATCATTTTCACTCCAACACTTTACATTTTCACAAGCAATTACAATCTCTTGAACTCTAAAATCTGGGAGGGGCTCATTAACTCCCAAACCCAGAGTCCAAGCATTTTAATGAATTAACTCTACAAATATTGAAACAACAGAAATTTCATAAGGTCAGTAAATGAAGTACAATTGATCTTCATCTCCCTCACTCAATACCACATCAGTAATTTGTAAACGTGCAATATACATATATGACACAAATTAATTCAGTTGAAATTACCAACAGACAAATATAGATTAACATTTGAATCATGCTGTGCTGTATTAACAGTATTTACCACGTACGGACAGTCTGACAGTCCACGTATCTACGAACATTACAGCACTCGCACTTTGTGGCACAGAATAGGCGTCTGTGAAGAACAACAGAAGTCCGATCGCAATATCATGGCACCCGTGTGCGTAGGTGGCTTGCTTGCAGCCGGGAGTAGAACAGGAGTGGGGGCTATAATGGGGTGGGAAGTGGGGAGGAGGTGGCTTCAGAGGATTTAAATGTGCTTATAGAAGAATCGTTGTTCTTTCAATAGGCCAATAATTTGCATTCCATTTAATAGCCCTTCTGACGTTCACTGCCATACTTTGTACGATGATGCTGTTATTTCTCCCCTTAGACAGTGCCACTGTACAGTGCGAAAACTGTCAGGAGCAGGGTTACCGGCAGCCATCACAGCACCATGTGCGACACCCTTATCAGTCCGACTGCAGCTACCGGATTTGGGTCTTAGCGGAGTGCCATAAGATTGAGAGAGAAGTCAGCAGTCCAATACAGGGCACTGTTTGTCAAAGGCAGTGACAGTACGGCTTAAACTTTCCGGTTCAAAACTTTTACTAACTTGTTTAACATTGACAGTTTTAAAGTTAGGCATTCCGTCGTGCTGGCCTGTAAATAAAGACGTAACAAACCGTCACGAAAACAAACAAACAAACAAAAGTTACGTCCTTTAACCATTTCACGCTCACGGACAGTCGGACAAACTTTCTGTCGAGCGGCGGTCGCAGCAGTTCTTCTCCAACAATATTATCCGACTGACAGCTGGACAGAGCGCAGCCTGCTGTAACTGACCGTGAACACACCGACGCACAATGGAGACCAACAGCAGTACGCAGTTTATTGTGGACAAACATTAGTACGTTTATCATTCAGCTCACATTTCTACAGCACTGGCCCAGCAGCAGGTCGCTGAGAGGAATCACAGCCACACCTGCTCAACGTAAAACGTCACTATTGTTAATATAACTGGCAGCGAAATGTTCCGGCCACATAAGGCTGTATGTACCAGAGGTATCAAAGGAAACTATATTGGCTCTTGTATATGCATTGTACACGCACAACGTGGTATCAGATCTTAAAATTATAAATAAAATTTTGTAATGTAAAAATTAGGGAATTTCTACTTCGCGATATATGTGCGCTTTATAACAGTGGCTTCTGCTGACTATTTGTGTGTTCTCCTTGATGATAGCCCGCCCAACCTGGTCGAAACATGTTAGAGGAATATCAAAAGGACGGTCATTTTATGCTCAGTTATCATTGCGGGGTTTTAAAACGGTACTCACACAATTTTTGTAAGCAGAATGCTACGTAACAGATCGCCGAGAACACCAAAAACCTACAGACCAACTGGCAGAAGGAATACAGAGACACCGTCAGAGAGACGTCCAGGCGGTGAGAACGGAACGGGTAGACAGTGGCCCAACTGCATGTTAGTTAAATGAACATGACCATGATGATGATGATGATGATGATGATGATCTTCGTAATTATGTTATTCCTGTCCACGAAATGTGGGGTAAGAACAGCTGCAGCTCCAGGCTTCATTAATTCATACCCTAGCTGCTCTATCCACAGGACAGAACCCGGTACCTATTGAACAGACGCACCCAGAGCTCCATATCTCCTGTCATTGTTGCGATTTCTCAGCCAGTAGCCTAGTCACTATACTGACTGAGCTATCCCAGGCTGCTTGTAACAGAATACTAGGCGCAGCCACCGTCAGACACTTCGCAGTGGCTTCGCACGTCTCCTGATGACGCGGAGCGAACGAACGCGTGACACGGGACGGCATTACAGGATGTCATATTATAGCCTGGCGGCAGAGCAGTTCCTTCTGCAGCAGAAACAGTTTGTTTGTACTCTCAAAGTTGGATGACCTTCGTTTTAAATCGTCCAAACAATAAATTTTTAGCAAATAATTATTGGTGCAGGATTTGTTCTTCTCGGAGCAGCGTTTGATGGACGTTCAAGACTCCTGGTACGTTACTGATAAACACCAAACGTTTCGGAGACATCAAGCCCACCCGAAACGTCGATAGTTATTGTCAATTGGTTTGTCCAAACACCGCAGAAAACGCCATTAATCTAAATGCTTCAGTCAAACTTTCGAGGATATCCGGAATGCAAACGGAACTTCACGGAACCCTCTAAAGATTCGGATTAATGAACCTAAATTATATATAAACACCCAGTCCGTACCGCGCAGTAAACACACTCCGTCTCGGTTATACAAACCAGTCAGTTAATGCTGTATAGGGAAATAATCGCTGTTTGTTCTGAGATCCACACAAAACACATAAACACACTGTGTGGGCAGAACGTAGAATTTCTGAATGTTAAACTGGCGGTACATATAGTGACCACTGTGCGGTACATATAGTTACCACTGTGCGGTACATATAGTGTCCACTGGGTCTTAAAGGGCTAAAACAACGTGCCAAGTTTCGTAAAATCGCGGTTCTTCAACCACTACGAGCCTGTAATTGCTTGAAACTCAGTCCTGGCACATTGCTTTTCTAGTTTCATGAAACTGCAGTTTAAAGTTGCATCTCAGGAGGCCTGACACAACTTCAGGCGATGCGCGCGCAGCCGAACCGTGTTAGCTTCCCACTGCACAGCGACACCAGCAACAGTCAGCTGCTGTATTTGGGAGTCCTGAAATTTCTACCTACGGGCTTTGCAGTCATATAGGGGAGTGGAGGTACTGCTCCACTCATTCTTCACGCCGGAACCAGACACAGGTGAGTGGTCACCTCTACGCCCTGGTCGAATCTTTCCAGGGGAGGGACAGTCAGTACTAATTTGTAGAAAGTTCGGGAAAGCAGCAAGGCCAATCTGGACAAGTTCGGGAGCAGAGACATCTCTTGCCAGTGCCTGACATCGAACATGGATCCTACCGTTATCCAGGTCATTGCATAGTCACTGTACTGACTGAGCTATTCCAGTTCGAAATTGTTTGGTTCTTTAAGGCCAATGTAACTACTACATATATTTCGAAAAGTGTAGAGATGTAGCAGACGACGATGCAGGTGGTTTGTGAAGACTCTAGTGACCTGCTGTACAGAGGTACTGCTGTGAATGACGGAAAGGCTGAATTGCTCAGTTAGCGTAGTGACTGGGCTATGAGCTGAAGGAACCGGCAGAGGCAAGTAAAGGTTGCAGAATGGGTATGGGGCCCACTCAAACCCCCTCTTCAATGGGTAACGTGGACTAGTTCTTTGGCGGTAAAGCGGCCAGAGCGTGAGGCCGATTACTCGCCTCTACTTAATGCCAAGGTCATATATGTTATCTAGCACGCACTGACACAATTTCTTGTTTACATTCTTGTTTGGACGCAATACATATATATATATATATCGATACACACACACACACACACACACACATGAAACATTACATCTATACCAACAAACAAACAAAAAATTCACACGCTCTGCACGTGCCTATTTCCAAAACACATCATCATCAGCGCTTAACCGTTTCTACCAAGACAACTTCTTTCCGAATTAATAAAGTTCCGCCAACCCCGACGTATTACTTTTTCTCTCATGGCCCAACAGCCCCCGACGGACCTAAGCCTCCGCACTGTTGATGTTTCCAGATCACACTCAGTTACACCACATTCACTAGAACTCCCTTGGACGAGTGATCAGCCCGACACTGGGACCTCTACCTGACAGCACACAAAAATCGCAACAGAGTCATGCCCCCGGCAGGATTCGAACCCGCAATCTCAGCAAGCGAGCAGCCGCAGACCCACGCCTTAGGCCGAGCGACCACCGAGGTCGGCTCACGTATGAATTAACAGCTGTAATTTGAGTCCCCGATAACTGAGCAAGCAGAATGTGACAACAAACACGTACTGTAGCTCAGAGCAGCTGTACATCCATCACAGTAACAACAGCACCACCAAGTACTGGCTGACAAGAAAGACTTTCTGCAAAGTTGTGGGAAATCTGGAGTCCTTAGAATAACCGGAACCACTGAAATGGTCTTCAGCTGTAATTTTAATTTTTAAAAAATATCAATTCTATCGCCATCTTAGCAACATTGTCTTAAGTGACTTCCATAATAGTACATAAAAATGCAACTCCGTGGAGGAGAATCCTTCCTTAAATTCTGACAGTTCCTCGGCTAGTCAAAAAGCTGCAGTTTTATGGAACCCAAATTTCGTTACCCTGTTCACATCAACTCGCAATTAGTCATTACCGTAAGCCAGCTTCATCCAGCCCATCTTCTGGCATATTTTTTCAAATCTTTTTTCAAATTAACCTCCTCATCTACCAGTATTTCTTCCAAATGGTCTCTTTCCTTCACCTCTCCTCTCCCCCACAAGTGCCAACTGTCTCCTCCCTCGATCTAATGACCTGCATACAGTTGTGTGAGCAGAACAAACCATTACTGTTCTCATTATGGAATTGTCTCCAGTCGTCCCTTGCCCCCTCCAGCTCAAACCGAAATAAAACATCGCACTGCACAAAACAAAATGGCTCACCAAGAACATAACACCTAGTGTAGAATCATCTACAATGCGGCAGAAAGGCAAGTTTCCCGCTCAGACCGAGCCAAGCTAGCCAGGTTACCCACTTCTATCCGTCACTGACAATTTACGTACAATTCTTACATTAGGCGAATCAGAGCTCACTAATCACGTTACATTTCAAGCTTCATAACCAAACATTCGCTTCTTTCAATGTAAAACGTCACATCGAAACTGGAGCACTGGAATTAACGTAGCCAGCGGCAGACGAATGCATGCCATATGGGAGGATAAAGAGAGAGAAGGGATGGAGAGAAAGTACAGCAAACGGCACACAGAAACGTTAGAATGAGAATGCATTAACGAGTGACTGTCTGAACTGCACGGTTGGCGGAGTCAAATGGGTAAAGTGAATGTTGTGAATACAGCGTCTGAAACTTCACGGATGACAAAAGACTACCGAGATTTACAAAATTTCCTGTCCATACACATGAATGTACCGTCTGGAATGTTCCAGAATCTGCATTCCACTACATAAACACACACCCTCTATCAACCCCTGCACCCTGTCTGCCCTCCTCACCATGTGTCTCAAACTCACCTTAACGTTGGTCTTCCTCTGCAACATTTGCCGTTGCCAGTATCACATCCAGTTGTGTTCACTCCAAGCCACATTACACACTGCACAACACAAGACACTAACACACAATTCAAACACAGTTTCGTTTCAAATGATCTTCCACAACAATCCGCCATTACATCGCCAGTCTGCACGCACAACTGCTTTGCTCCGACAGAGCACAGTACGACTGTAGATGGCTCTGCCTGCACACCTGCATGATAGACCGAGTACTGCGTAAGAATTTGACAAGGTCACCTTACGTCATGGAACTGCAACACATTTTAAAGCCAGTGATCACTATATGCACCGCACAGTGGTCACTATATGTACCGCCAGTTTAACATTCAGCAATTCTACGTTCTGCCAACACAGTGTATTTATCTGTTTTGTGTGGATTTCAGAACAAACAGCGATTATTTCTCTATACAACATTAACTGACTGGTTTTTATAATAGAGAAGGCGAGCGTTTACTGCGCGGTACGGACTGGATATTTCAGTACAATTCAAGTTAATAACCGATTCTCCCCTGTCACTCTCATTTCACCAATGTTCCACATTCATCACCCCAATGTCGTTTTTTACCAGAAGGACTAACAGGAGAAACGAGCGAACGTTGTACAAGATACGCTGTTTGGAGACGGGGGGAGCACTGGATAAAATAGTGCTTTAATTATTTAATCTGTAACGGTTTAATTTACACAATCTTACCGTTCGAACAGCTCACATGTCCCACACGGTCTGTTCATGTTTCGTAAGACAATTACAGCACTCAGCTACATTAGCTGCTGCTCTGTGCTCTCTTCAAGACAGAACATTGCTACTGTGTCAAATGATTATTAATTTTCGCTTTCAAAACTCATTATGAGATACATGAAATGCACCAAGTGTTCCAATGTTCCAACGACACTGAACCGTACGGAAACATTCATTGTAGTGAGCATACGGTAACGACACCCCGAAGTGGGACCAGCAGTCTTCAGTCTGGTCACTGGCAAGGTGTTCGGTTCCATTGCACTGCTTTGTTCGAAGTCTCTGTGCCTTTCCCGATTCCGCCCGTACAGCCTTGGCCGGAAGTGCCAAAACCTGCAGTTCCCCACAATAAAAAGCTCTCGTGCTGCTGCTGCTGTTAAGTGCAGTCACTGTGGTCACAGCACTAGACTGCACACCACACACGGTGTGTCTGTGCACTGGAGAAGCAGCCGCTAAGTGCGACAGCGACATAATATCAAATACAAATCACATGGTTTTCATAACTGAAACGACTAACCAAGCACAAATATTGTCACTCCTGACACGTGTTCCTGCAGAACATGCCATGTGGTTAACATAACAGGCAACACACTTAAACATCAGCGGGGGGGGGGGGGGGGGGGGGCAGAGCAGAAAAAAGCAAAAAATAGGTGTTTTTTTTGCCCCAAATTTCAAACAGTTCAAAAAAAAA